>RWZE01000006.1_pt1 | contig 127233 bp, 115 predicted proteins | sample 2187721 | NCBI WGS metagenome assembly RWZE01 (sample SAMN10531867, study PRJNA481165) | viral metagenome | isolation source: viral particles purified by filtration and ultracentrifugation from about... | host: Nasonia giraulti 16.2 | place: USA:Tennessee | collected 2011-04-01
AAAAAAAAGCCGTTAAAATACGGCTGGCCGATGATATTGTTCCGCCGGACATTTTACTGGAAACAGCGGTTGCCCGCGCATTGTCGGCAAATCCGGCACAGCGTGATCCGGTGCCGCTCCGGCAAAAAATAATGAAAATTAAAGGGATACGGGATATCCTTTTTCGTATAATCCGCAAACAGGTTCGCCGCCGCACCCACGGGCACTATCCGGCGGCTGAACAGATTATTGATGTGGTACAGTGCGGACAGGAAAAAGGGCGGGATGCCGGGTTTAACGCCGAGGCAGCCGCATTTGGTAAACTGGTGGTTACACCGGTATCCGGCGCACTCCGCCACCTCTTTTTTGCCTCAACAGCACTGAAAAAAGATGCAGCGGACGGCGTAAAACCAGCAGAATTACACCATGTGGCAGTGCTGGGCGGCGGGCTGATGGGCGCCGGAATAGCCGCAATCACCTGCCAGCGTGCCGGGTTGCCGGTCAGAATTAAAGATGTTTCACAAGAGGGGGTCAGTAAAGCACTGGCTTTTTTCTGGCAGCACCTGAGCAGACAGGTGAAACGCAGACGTCTTTCCCCGCGTGAGCGGACACAGTTGATGAGTGGTATGACCGGCACCACGGATTACCGGGGGTTTCACCATATTGATTTTGTGGCGGAAGCGGTTTTTGAATCTCTGTCACTCAAACAGCAGATGATCGCGGAAACAGAAGCCGTGACACCTCCGGATACTATTTTTGCCTCGAATACCTCGTCACTGCCCATTCGTGATATTGCCGCAAAGGCGTTACGGCCTGAAAAAATCATCGGACTGCACTATTTCAGCCCCGCCGAAAAAATGCCGCTGGCGGAAATTATTCCTCATGAGGGCACCGATGCGGTAACACTGGCGACCACATTGCAACTGGCGCGCAAACAGGGAAAAACAGCGATTGTGGTCGGTGATAAAGCCGGATTTTATGTCAACCGCATCCTGGCGCCGTATATTACGGAAGCACTGCATTGTCTGGTTGAAGGTGAACCGGCAGAAAAAATCGACAAGGCACTGACAGATTTCGGCTTTCCGTTAGGGCCGGTAGCACTGCTGGATGAAGTGGGGATTGATGTCGGCACTAAAATTATGCCGGTACTGGAGGCCGCATTTGGTGAGCGGTTTGCACTGCCGCCGCAGCTGGATGCCCTTTTCCGCGATAACCGGCTGGGAAAGAAAAACAAACGCGGATTTTATGATTACACGCCATTGCCGTGGTGGAAACGCTGTGGCCGCAAGACACCGCGTAAAGCCGACAAACAAATCTATCCGCTGCTGGGTATCACCGTGCGGGAACGCCTGACACCACAGGAGATCACAGAGCGCTGCCTGATGATGATGCTTAATGAAGCCGTGAGGGCACTGGATGAACAGGTTATCCGTTCCCCGGCAGACGGGGATATCGGCGCGGTCTTCGGTATCGGTTTTCCGCCGTTCCTTGGCGGGCCGTTTTACTATATGGACAGTCTGTCCGCCGCCGTTATGACAGAAAAACTGACAGCACTGGCTGCCCGTTACGGTGACCGTTTCATACCGTGTGAGGCGTTACAGCAACGTGCAGCGGATAAGCGCCGGTTTTACTGAGAAATTACGGTGAGACGGCAGTGAATTGTTTTATTTTTCTGAACAGGTTCTGAACAAAATTCAGGTTTATCTCTGTGCTGAATCATTTTAATTATGATTAATTTGAGGCAGAATGCCTCTCATCTCCCCTGACGGGGACGCAGAAATAACGATAATTTTAAACAGATCATTCTTTGATGTGATACGGCCCGGGGATTCAGATATGACCGTATCCGTCCTGTTCAGACGGTGACATATGCAAGTATTTATTATGCGACATGGCGATGCTGCTTTGCAGGCCGCCAGTGATTCAGTACGACCCCTTACCGGGAAAGGGATAACCGATTCCCGCAACATGGCAAAATGGCTTGCCGGGCAGGATATCCTGACAGATACCGTTCTGGTCAGTCCGTATCTGCGGGCAGAGCAGACACTGACCGAAATTCGTGCTGATCTCAATTTACCGGCGCAGGAAGAGGTAATGCCGGGACTGACTCCTTCGGGAAATGCGGAAAGCGTGGCGGATTATATCCGCTATCTGGCGGAGGAAGGGCGCAAAGGGGTGCTGGTGGTATCGCATCTGCCGCTGGTCGGTTATCTGGTGGCGGCACTGTGTCCGCAGGAGACGGCACCGATGTTTGCAACATCCTCTGTTGCCTGTATCGAACTGGATAATAACGGACGCGGCACACTGCTCTGGCACCGCGGTCCCGGACAGACTGACTGATTACTCGCGCCGGGCGGTTTCAGCAATTTCAATCAGCAGCAGTAATGCGGCAGTACCGCCCCATTCCTTGGGCGCCTGGTGAAAGGCAATCACATCCGGGTGTTGTGCCAGCCATAATGGTGTTTGTTGCTTCAGGACATGTTTGCCGTGCCCGTGCATAATACAGACACAATAGGTGTTTTCACGGCGGGCCGCGGCTATCAGTGCACCAATTTCCTGTTTGGCCTGAAGCTGGGTCAGTCCGTGCAGATCCAAAAACAGTTCCGGCACGTAATCTCCGCGCCGCAGTTTTTTCAGTTCATACGGGCTGGCATTTTCCCGCAGATAACGCGCAGGGCCGTCCATATCCAGGTTCGGACGGTATTCATCAGAGAAATAAAAACTGGCATCAACCTGGTCCTGCAACAGCCGTTCCGGCGCAATTTTTGTCACACCGGCCCGTGATTTCGGGTGCACCACAATATCCTGTCTGATTTTACGCGTCCCGCTGATGGCCTCTTTAAACAGATTCAGGTCATCATCAGTCAGGGGTGTCTTCTTTTTCATAACATCTCATCACTGATTATTTTCCATAGTGTAACCGATTTTTTTAAGGATGTTGACGCTATACTGCCGGTCACAACTGACAAAAACTGCCGGAAAATTGCCGTGCATTTCACAAGATATGCTGATTTAGCAGCGACTTCATGGCAAACTACGCTATCAGATATTTTCTTTTGTTTTACCCCGCCGGAGGCACTTTGGATAAAATTTACGTTGATGAAGCCGTCAGTGAGCTTCACACGCTGCAGGATATACTGCGCTGGGCAATGAGCCGTTTTAATGCCGCGAACATCTACTATGGCCACGGCACAGATAATGCCTGGGATGAAGCCCTCCAGCTGGTACTGCCGACACTGTTCCTGCCTCTGGATTTACCCGCTGAGCTGTATCAGTCACGACTGACTTCCTCAGAGCGTCACCGTATTGTGGAACGTGTGCTGCGCCGGATCACCGAGCGTGTGCCGGTGCCGTATCTGACCAACCGGTCCTGGTTCTGCGGTCACGAATTTTATGTTGATGAGCGCGTGCTGATCCCGCGTTCGCCGATTGGTGAGCTGATTAATAATCACTTTGCCGGTTTACTGGATTCCGAACCGGAAGCAATTCTGGATCTGTGTACCGGCAGCGGCTGTATCGCAATTGCCTGTGCTTATGAGTTCCCGGACGCAGAAGTCGATGCGGCAGACATTTCCGCCGATGTGCTGGAAGTCACAGAAATGAACATTGAAAATCACGGCTTATCTCATCGTGTCGTTCCGATGCGTTCAGATCTGTTTAACGATCTGCCGGCAGTGAAGTATGACCTGATTGTCACCAATCCGCCGTATGTCGATGCGGAAGACATGAGTGATTTACCGGATGAATTCCGCGTTGAGCCTGAACTGGCGCTGGCTGCGGGCAGTGATGGTCTGAAACTGGTTCGCCGCATTCTCGCGAATGCCCCGGATTATATGTCAGAAGATGCGGTGCTGATTTGTGAAGTCGGTAACAGTCAGGTACATCTGATGGCCGAATTCCCGGAAGTACCGTTTATCTGGCTGTCGTTTGAAAACGGGGGTGACGGTGTCTTTATGTTAACTCGTGATCAATTAGCAGAACATCATGACGCTTTTAAACTTTTCAAATAACCGTTCCTCATGTAGGAATAGAAGCATAAAAACAGGTTAAAACCATTCACTTGCACACAATCAGAGACAGGAAAACACGATGGCCGGAAACAGTATCGGCGAACTTTTTCGCGTAACCACCTTTGGTGAATCACATGGCCCGGCGCTGGGTTGTATTGTTGACGGCGTACCGCCGGGACTGGCGCTGACAGAAGCTGATATGCAGATTGATCTCGATCGCCGCCGTCCGGGCACATCGCGCTATACCACACAGCGTCGTGAACCGGATCAGGTCAGAATTCTGTCAGGGGTATTTGAAGGAAAAACCACCGGAACCAGTATCGGACTGCTGATTGAAAATACCGATCAGCGTTCACAGGATTACGGTGCCATCAAAGATCTCTTCCGGCCGGGACATGCGGATTACACCTATGAGCAGAAGTACGGCTTTCGTGATTACCGCGGCGGCGGCCGCTCATCAGCCCGTGAAACGGCAATGCGCGTGGCGGCGGGGGCTATCGCCAAAAAGTATCTGCACGAAAAATTCGGTGTGACAGTCCGTGCCTGCCTTACTCAGATGGGGGATATTAAATGTGATATCCGCGACTGGGCTCTGGCAGAACAAAATCCGTTTTTCTGTCCTGATGAACGTCAGCTGGAGGCGCTGGATGAATTACTGCGCGGCCTGAAAAAAGAAGGGGATTCCATCGGTGCGAAAGTCACGGTTGTGGCGGAAAACGTACCGGCGGGTCTGGGTGAACCGGTCTTTGATCGTCTTGATGCGGATCTGGCGCATGCGCTGATGAGTATCAATGCGGTAAAAGGCGTCGAAATCGGAGACGGCTTCGGCGTGGTTAACCTCAAAGGCAGTGAAAACCGGGATGAAATTTATCAGACCGGTTTTACCAGCAATCACGCGGGCGGCATTCTCGGCGGCATCAGCAGCGGCCAGCCAATCATCGCACATATTGCCCTGAAACCGACATCGTCAATTACCGTTCCCGGTAATACGCTGAACCGGCAGGGCGAAGAGGTGGCTATGATCACCAAAGGGCGTCATGACCCCTGTGTCGGGATACGTGCTGTGCCGATTGCCGAAGCGATGACAGCGATAGTGCTGCTCGATCACCTTCTGCGTCACCGCGGACAATGTGCGGATGTCACACCGCCGTTACCGGCCTGGTCATGATTTAAACTGGCGTCCCGGGTATTGTGCCCGGGGTTTTATTGGCAGGTAAAAAATGGAATGGTTTCAGTTCGGTGTTGAAATCTATGTATTGCTGTTCTTTGTTGCTCTGATTGCCGGATTTATTGATGCAATTGCCGGCGGAGGCGGGTTACTGACAATCCCGGCATTGCTGGCTGTCGGCGTACCGCCGGTGCAGGCTCTGGCGACCAACAAATTGCAGGCGGTCGGCGGCTCTTTCTCTGCCAGTTTCTATTTTGTCCGGCGCAAAGCGGTGGATCTTGCCGGGCAGCGGGTTCCGATAGTGATGACGCTGATTGGCGCAGTTATCGGTTCCGGGCTGGTGCAGTTTGTGAATCCTGAATTTCTCCGTCAGTTGCTGCCGTTGCTGGTCATTGCCATCGGTCTCTATTTCCTGCTGACGCCGTCCATTGGTGCTGCGGATCAGAAACAGCGCCTGATGCCGTTTGCCTTCGGCTGTACCGCCGGAATCGGGATCGGTTTTTATGACGGCGTTTTCGGCCCGGGGGCAGGCTCTTTCTACGCGCTGGCGTATGTGACACTGGCCGGTTTTAACCTGGCGAAAGCCACGGCACATGCCAAAGTCCTCAATTTTGCATCCAACGTCGGTTCACTCTCATTCTTTATTTTCAGCGGCCACGTTATCTGGCTGATGGGCTTGGCCATGCTGGGCGGACAACTTATCGGTGCACGCCTCGGTGCCCGTATGGTGCTGAGCCGCGGACAAAAACTGATCCGCCCGATGCTGGTAACTGTCTCTTTCCTGATGAGCATCAAACTGCTTTATGACAATCACGGTGATACTATCAGTACGTGGCTGTCTCAGCTTTCTTAATTTTTATTAGTGGTTTATATAATCAATGAGTACACATCAATATCAGCAGCTGATTGAGATTTTTGATAACGAATTTCTCGCTGATTTCAATACCCGCCTGATTAAAGGCGATGATGAGCCGATTTATCTGCCCGCAGATGATGAAGCGCCTTATAACCGCATCGTGTTTGCTCACGGCTTTTATGCCAGTGCGCTCCATGAAATATCGCACTGGTGTATTGCCGGGAAAGAGCGCAGAAAGCTGGTGGATTTTGGTTACTGGTACTGCCCGGACGGGCGGGACGCACAAACGCAGTCAGAATTTGAGGTCGTGGAAATAAAACCGCAGGCACTGGACTGGTTATTTTGTCAGGCTGCCGGTTATCCGTTTAACGTCAGTTGTGACAATCTTGACGGCGATTTCGAGCCTGATCGCGTCAAATTCCGGCGTATTGTTCACGGGCAGGTGATGGAATATCTGGCGCAGAACTCAATACCCCCTCGTGCAGCAAGGTTTATTAATGCCCTGCAATCGTTTTACAATACGCCGCCGCTGACTGCGGACCAATTTCCATGGCCGGAAGATCCGTTTGCCTGACAAACGATTCCGGTGACTGAACTTTAAGGAACAAACATGCTTGCGGATTATGAAACGCGTATCCTCGCCCAGATTGATGACATGGTCGAACATGCCACAGACGATGAACTGTTTGCCGGTGGCTATCTGCAGGGGCATCTGACCCTCGCGGTAGCAGAACTGGAACAGTCGGGTCATCACTCCGTTGAGGCACTTCACAACCGGGTGGAGGAGAGTATCCGTCAGGCAATCAGCGCCGGAGAGCTGACACCGCCGGATCAGGTGCTGGTGCTGGAAACCTGGAAACGCCTGCTGAAAAGCGCGCAGGAGCAGGAATGACAGATAAAGCGCAATACCGCATCCGCCAGGCCCGTCCGGCGGACGCCGCATTGTTACCGGATGTGGAATCGTCTGCCGGCGCGTTATTTGCAACTGTCCCGGGGTATGAGTGGATAGCCCGCAGCGAAGGCCATTCCGAAACGGCATTCCGCAATTTTATCGCCAACGGTAATGCGTGGGTGGCGGCGGACAATCAGGATCAGCCGGCCGGGTTTGTGCTTGTTTCCAATCTCGGTACCGGGCTGCATATTGATGAGCTTTCTGTCTCTGCGGTGCATCAGCGTCAGGGCCTGGGACGACAGCTGATTGAGCGGGTGAAGAGTGTGGCACTGGCACGCGGTTGTGCGGCAGTAACACTGACCACATTCCGTGATGTGGTATGGAATCGTCCTTATTATGAACATCTTGGTTTTGAAGTATGCGATGTTTCCCGTGCGCCGGCACTGGAAGCGATTATGCTGAAAGAGGCAGAATACGGACTGCAGTTCTGTGATCGTTGTGCCATGATTTACCGGTTTTTCTAAAAAAGTTAAATATCGCACGTAAAAAGAAAAGGTCGCTCCGGTATGCGGCCTTTTTTATTTATGGCGGATTAAGAAACTGATTATTAAGTTATTAACAGATAATAATAAAAGATCTTGAGATTGTGACATTAATGGCGAAAATAGTGCCGCTTTTGTCTGTCTCCGGTATGTATTTCATCACCTTTATATAGATTTTTCTGTTTAACAGAATGATTTTAAATAATGTTTCTGATATCTGAATGGTGATTTTTTCTGAGGCAGTTGTTTCTTTTTGTTGCGTCAACGTCAACAACTACGCAGAGATGTTGAGTAAATAGCAATAACTATTAACTTGCTATTAACATTTGTTGTGTCAGAATGTGTCTGTCCCCATAAAACACAGGTATTGATTATGTTTGAATTACAACCGAAAAACACAGCACAACAGGCTGTGACTATTTACACCAAGATAGCGGTTGCTGCGGTGGTATTGCTGGCACTGTTATTTTCTTTCTGGTTTAAACTTGACGGAATGAGCGTTATTGAAAGAGCAGTCCCTTCCATCGGTATGATTTTATTTACCGGATTAATAATTTTTAATGCCAAACGGGAATTAGATTCGCTGTACCGTTCAGAGGATAAATGTGCGAAAAATGCAGTTGCTCTGAACGCCTGACAGAAACGGTATCGCATCACGCGGACTGATAAATATAAAGCAGAGACGATCATGGATCATCAGCAGCAATGCTGATGATCCTTTTTTTATGCAAAAATTATTTGTACAAATCAGCCCCGGTTTCCTGAGCAATATAACCGATAGCCGCCTGTGCCCTGACACTGTTACCTGCTTTATCCAGTGGCGGGGAATAGACCGCGACGGCGTATTTACCCGGAACCACGGCCAGAATTCCGCCGCCGACACCGCTTTTCGCCGGAATACCGACCTGATATAACCAGGTGCCGGAACCATCATACAGCCCGGCAACAGCCATCTCTGCCAGAACTTTGCCGGTGTTTTCCGCGCTCAGCAACTGTTTGCCGTTGTACGGGGATTTGCCCTGATTGGCCAGCACCGCACCCATTTTGGCGAGATCAACGGTAGTGGCATCCACTGAACACTGGCGGGTATAGAGATCAACCGCCTCATCCGGATTGCCGTATAACATGCCGTAGGACTGCATCAGCCGCGCCAGTGCCTGGTTGTGCTGGTTGGTTTCTGATTCAGAGCGGTACACTTCATCATTCACCGTCAGTTTGGTATCGGCGAACGCTTCCATGTTTTCCATAATCTGCTGCCAGCGGTCATCCGGGTTTTTGGCCTTGATCAGACTGACGGCACTGATAGCCCCTGCATTGACCAGCGGATTCTGCGGGCGATCCGGGCGCAGTTCAATCGCCAGTCCGGAGTTAAACGTCAGTCCGGTGGCGTTAGCACCCAGTTTTTCCAGAACCACTTCTGACCCCTGCTGATTCATTACCAGCGCGAGGGTAAAGACTTTTGACAGCGACTCAAGAGGAAACAGCGTGTCTTTATCCCCTGCGCTGTAGATTTTTCCGTCTACTGTGGCAATAACAACGGCGTAATTATCAGGGCTGTATTTGGCGAGAGCCGGAATATAATCCGCCACATCACCGGCTTTTTCGGTTTTGAATTTCTGATACGCCTGCTCAACGATCGTATCGTACTGAATAGCATTGCTTTGAATAACATTGCTGTGAATAGCATTATCGGGAATATTATTATTCTTTGCGTAAGCAGAGGTAAAACAAAACAGCGAAAAGGTTAAGGCGATAACTATTTTATTCTTCATAATCTTCTCCGGTTATTATTTCCGGATGAAGCGTATAGGCGCACTGACTTTTCTGTAAATTGATCATTGGGCAAGAGAAATTGCCGCTGACAGGTGAACTGCACCGGTTTTCGTGAGAAAGCACACAAAATGACCCGGGTTTGTGGCAGTGATCAATAAAGTCCGGCGATGATATTTTTGCGTTACCGCCGGAAAAATTATCAATAATGTGACGGGGACCGGCTCTGCGGCCGGTCAGGTGCGGATTATGATTTTTGCGGCAGCGGGCGGCCTTTCAGCAATTTGCGGACATGGAAACGGGCAGGATGAATGGCGGCCAGTGTTTCATCATCCAGGGGAAGCGCTTCATCAAAAATCTGTGCCGCGAGTACCTCAGCGGCCAGCGGGGCGGTGCATAATCCCCGTGAACCGAGTGCCGCCAGCAGAAACAGCTGTGGCTGATACGGCACACTGCATACGGAATCAGGCGCGGATTTTTGTTCGTCCAGATGTGCATAACATACTGTTATTTTTTCAAAATCAGGGACATTCCCGGCCAGCGGCAGGTGATCGCGCAGTGAGCAGCGGATCCCCTGACGGGATGCTCCGGCGCTGATATCCACCGTCTGCGGCCAGCTGACATCCGGCAGTGACGTAAGCAGCCGCTGTTTATTCGCCGTTTGTTCCTCTTCGCGATATTCTGTGCCGGTATCATTACGCTGATGGCTGGCTCCGATGCAGTGCAGGCCGTCAGCCGGATTTACCGGAGTCAGATAACCCTCATAACACAACACTTTTTTCAGCCCGGCAATGGCGGGAACAGACGGGACATGGCTGACCTGACCACGCACCGGTGTGACCGGCAGCGGGGCGGTCTGCGGGAACTGACTGATACAATGGCCGTTGGCCAGTACCACCACATCGGTCTCTGTCGTGCTGTCACCGGCAAAGCGAAGCTGCCAGCCCTGTCCGGCGGGGATCAATTCTTTTACTTCACAGCCGAAATGCAGGTGAAGCCCCTCTTTTTGTGCCAGCGCTGCGGTATTGCGCACCAGTTCCTGCGGGCAGAGCCAGCCGCCCCGCGGATAATGAAGGCCGTCAAAATTCACATCCGTTCCGGCAAGTGCAGAAAGCTGTTCCCGTGACAGGCGCTGCACCATCTCATCCGGCCATGCAACGGATGAAATGTTATTGATTTTTTTACTGCTTTTTTCGTGATACATCAGCTGGATCACACCGCACCAGTCATGGTCATATTTCACACCCTGAGCTGACAGCGCATCATATGTGCGCCGGGCAAACGGGAATGCGGCGGTAAAAAAGCGTTCAGGCGGATCATCCCGGCCGGTCAGCAGCGGATAAAGTGCGCCCTGGCGGTTACCGGAGGCATTAAGCGCCAGGGCGTTATCCGCACAATATAAGGAAACCTCCGCACCACGGCGGAGCAGGGCGAGGGACGTGAGAACCCCGGCGATCCCGCCGCCGATGACGGCTATCTTCTGCCGCGCGGCGGCCGGGTGGCGATCAAACCACGGCGTTGCAGATGATACTGCTTCACGGGGATTCACCCCTGCAAGGCATTCACGTTTATGGGCAAACCCTTTGCGGCGCTCAACGCTGAACCCGGCCTGCTGCAAACCACGGCGCACGAATCCGGCGGCGGTAAAGGTGGCAAAGGTACCGCCGGGACGGGAAAAACGGATCATCAGATCAAACAGAGACTGCTGCCACATATCCGGGTTTTTGGACGGGGCAAAGCCGTCGAGAAACCAGGCATCAATTTTGTTATCCAGCGCGTGAGTAAGAGAAGGAAGCAGCTCGTTGACATCCCCCAGCCATAAATCGAGCGTAATTTCTCCGCCGGACAGCTGAATACGGTGACAACCCGGCAATGGCTGCGGCCACTGAGCGCACAGTTGTAAGGAGAAATCCGCGAACTCCGGCCAGTGCCGGTGAGCAGCCTGTAAATCGGCCACCGTCAGCGGGAATTTTTCAAAACTGATAAAGTGCAGACGCTTCAGCGGATGCCCGGGATGGGCGGTACGGAACGCCCGGAAGCTCTGCCATAGTGTGAGAAAATTCAGTCCGGTACCGAACCCGGTTTCGGCCACGGTACAGACCGGGGTGGTCATCTGTGCAAACCTGTCCGGAAAACCGTTTCCGTTAAGAAACACATAGCGGGTTTCCGCCAGTCCGTCGTCGTTCGAAAAATAGACGTCATCAAAATGTTGCGAAACAGGTGTACCCTGTTCATTCCAGGTTAAATGTGCAGTTTCAATTGCGGTTTTTTTCACGTTACGGCCTGAGGATTCTGTTCGGTTTTTCCTGATTTTACTCCGCTTTGCGCTGTACTGCCATGCCGGATGTGACACAGAACAATATCGGTATGTAAAGATGCGAAAAAACGTCTGATCGGACTTGTTCAGCTTACAGGTGTAAGCTAAAGTAGCGCTAAAATCCCGTACTACTTAAAATGACAGAGGTATTGAATGAAGCGTGCAGTAATCACCGGTCTGGGGATTATCTCAAGTATCGGTAATAACCGGGAGGAAGTACTGGCTTCTTTGAGAGAAGGTCGTTCCGGGATCACATTCTCAGAAGAATTTAAAGAGATCGGGATGCGCAGCCAGGTTTGGGGTAATGTCAAACTGGATACTGCGGGTCTTATTGATCGTAAAACTGTCCGTTTCATGAGTGATGCATCTATCTATGCGTATCTTTCCATGGAGCAGGCTATTGCAGACGCCGGTCTGACAGAAGAGCAGGTATCCCACTACCGTACCGGTGTGGTTGCCGGTTCCGGCGGCGGTTCCCCGCGCACCCAGGCTATCGCGGCTGACGGCATGCGTGCCAAAGGTCTGCGTGGTGTCGGTCCTTATCTGGTACCGCGTGCAATGGCATCCGGTGTGTCCGCAAACCTGGCAACACCATTTAAAATCAAAGGCGTGAACTACTCTATCAGTTCTGCCTGCTCCACGTCCGCACACTGTATCGGCCACGCGGTGGAACTGATCCAGCTGGGTAAACAGGATGTGGTGTTTGCCGGCGGCGGTGAAGAACTGTGCTGGGAAATGAGCTGCGAATTTGACGCGATGGGCGCACTGTCCACAAAATATAACGAAACACCGGACAAAGCATCCCGTACTTATGATCAGGGCCGTGACGGCTTCGTGATCGCAGGCGGCGGCGGTATGGTCGTGGTGGAAGAGCTGGAGCACGCGCTGGCACGCGGCGCACATATCTACGCGGAAGTAGTCGGTTACGGCGCGACTTCTGACGGCGCGGACATGGTTGCCCCGTCCGGTGAAGGTGCGGTCCGCTGCATGCAGATGGCAATGCACGGCCTGGATACACCGGTTGATTACATCAACACCCACGGTACATCCACACCGGTTGGTGATACCAAAGAGCTGGAAGCGATCCGCGAAGTGTTCGGTGATCACACGCCGGCACTGTCAGCAACCAAAGCGATGACCGGTCACTCACTGGGTGCGGCAGGTGTTCACGAGGCTATCTACAGCCTGCTGATGCTGGAGCACGGCTTTATCGCGCCGAGCATCAACGTGGAAGAACTCGACGAGAAAGCGGAAGGCATGGCAATTATCACCGAACCGACCGAACGTGAACTGACCACAGTGATGTCCAACAGCTTCGGTTTCGGCGGTACTAACGCCACACTGGTAATGCGCAAATATCAGAACTGATTTTATTCTGATTACCAAATAAATGCCCCGGTTTAATCACCGGGGCATTTTCTTTTGCGGTAAAGTCTGTCAGGGTGTAACAGTGCTGTTTATCCTTTTACTGTCACAGGGGTAATAAATGAAAAAACTGACTATCGCAGAGATGACTGAGCCGCAAAAAATCCGTGTCCGTACCCGGCTGGCTCAGGAACAAAAGAAACTGGGGCGTCCGCTGACCAATGCGGAGCAGAATAAAGTCAAAGATCAGATTATCACTGAGATTTCCAAAGAAGTTGATGCCGCTGCCGCTAAAGTCAGAGCGCAGAAAAAAAAGGATAAAATCAAACCCGGCAGCGGAACAGAAACATATAGCTGGTCAGCGAAAACGCATACCCGGGGATTGCGCTGAGCCTTTCTGATAATTTTTATCTGTTTTAATTACAATAACCGCCACCCGGCGGTTTTTATGTCCCGCCTTGTTGTCTTATTTTATAAGATACAGACCTGATTAATTTTAGTTTTAATAAACAACATATTCCTGAATTACAGTGAAAAACACGGCCGGGAGCCGATTTGTATTCACTGCGCATTTTTATAAAAGGAATATGTTATGACGAATCGATACGAAGACACCACACCGTTTGAGCGTGATGTGATGACCTCCATGGGGTATCACTGGAAAGGAGAGGGCTGGCAAAAAGCATCAGACAATGGTGAGACTATGATTGTTACCGGATGGACCGGGGATATCCCGGCAGACAGCGGCAGGATAACTCATATCTGGGATCAGAATATTGCGGATATGAACACATCCCCGAATCCTGTATGGGATGATGCCGATGATGCCGATGATGCCGATGATGCCGATGATGGCTGGATGCATCCGGTGGATGAAGAAATCAGAAAGGAACGCCGTGAAGGGTCGGCAAGGAAATTAGAATACTTAACAAAACTTGAAGAAAATATAAATAAAGATATCAGTGAAATAATAAGAAAGATAACTGAGATAAATGAAAAAATAAAGAACGCAAGTGATGTTTTAGAAAATGAGACACTAAAAGTCATTATGAAAAAACTCCAGTTACAAAAAGAGAAGATAATTTACTGAATGAAGCAAGGAAAAGAAAATCTGATGCAGAAAGAAAAAGATTAAGTGATGAGGCCTGGTTTTATAACAGTGAGCTTAACAGGCGTATGCAGGATAAAACCCATGGTGAGATAAAAACGGAATGGGAAAAAGGAAAAAGTATAACAAAAGAAATTGTTTTACAGGATGAGAGGATAAAAGCAGCAGAAAATGACGTAATAAAAGAAGAAGACGAATTTAGTCAGGTTAAAACAGCCGTAAAATTTACAGCAGATTTTTATAAAGAAGTATCCAGTGTATACGGAGATAAGGCGGAACAATTAGCTGGCGCTCTGGCGGAGCAGGCAAAAGGGAAGAAAATTCGTAATATTGATGATGCATTGAAAGCTTATGAAAAATATAGAAATAATTTTAATAAAAAAATCAATTCTGAAGATCGCAGGGCTATTGTCGCGGCGTTAGAGTTAATCAAGTCAGCAGAAATTGCAAAAAATTTTACGAAATTTAGCAAGGGTATGGGGGTTTTGAGTCATGCGATCAATGCATTTGATTGGGTCGGTGAATTGATTAAATCTGTAAAAACAGATAATTGGCGGCCATTTTTTGTTAAAACTGAAGTCATTGTAGCCGGGAATGCTGCGACAGTCGTAGTTGCATTTATCTTCAGCGTATTGCTGGGAAATCCCGTCGGCCTTATAGGCTATGGCTTGATAATGGCCGGCACCGGAGTATTGATTGATGATGAACTGGCTGAAAAGGCTAATCTGTTTTGGGGGCTTTAATTTATAAAAACAGAGGCTGCCTATTTCTGTGGTAGCCTTTTTATAAGAATAGTAATAATAAAAATTATTATTATAGGTAATGATAATAAAAATACAGAGCAACCATATATGGCTAATAAACCAGTTCTTCCAGGTGTATCAATGAAAAAACCACTTTTCCAGAATTCTGGTGTCGTGAATTTAAGGAAAAAGTATTCAGTTATCCATTTTGCAACAGGATAAAAAATAAATCCAAATATGGATAAGAGCAAAAAGGTCAGTCTGTATTTAAAACTATCATTCCAGCAATAGTAAAATAAAATAGAAGTATAAAACCATCCCCAGCACATATTTTGAATATAATATTTTTTAGTCACTGTATGGTATTCCGTCGTTTGGTGTGCCATTGACAGGACTTTAACATAGCCATATATGATAATAAGAATCAATACTGATGCTGTTTTGTCACTTTGTGACAGAGGTGAAAAATTGCAAAGATGCCCTAAAATAGCAGAATACAGATAAGGCATTGATAGAGTTATTAAAACAGGGATAACAACAAAAGAAAATTATATGATCTATCAATGAATTAATGCTTTTCATTTTTGTTGATTATCCCTGAATACCGGGCCCTGACTTTGTCTTTATCTATTCCCCGGCCTCACACTTCTGCGGCTGCGGTTTCCTGCTTTTGCGGCGGATAATCTGTGTCAGCGGCGTGCGCAGACGCTGCGCCATAATGACCCCGATCAATACCACGCCGCCGCCGATAATATGGTAGCTGTGCAGCTCTTCTTTCAGGAAGACTGCGGCGATAATGGCGGTCAGTACCGGCGCCAGGTTCATAAAGATAGATGCGGCGTTGGCACCCAGACGGGTTACGCCCAGTATCCACAGCAGCGGTGCAAAGATAGAAGCCGCAATCCCCGCATACAGTACCAGCCCGATATTATCGCGGTTCAGTGCCACATCACCGGCGCTGAGGAAAACCGGGATCAGCAGCAGCACGCCAAAGACAATCTGCATATACAGGGAGTGAATGCTTGAAAGCGGGATCGCCCAGCGTTTGGTCAGCACACCGTAGAAAGCATAAGCCAGACCGGCGATAAACATCAGCATTTCACCCTGTCCCAGCCCCTGATGCAGTAAATCTGCCGGATGTCCCTTACTGATAAGCCAGGTCAGGCCGCTCAGAGAGAGGATTGTCCCCAGCACAATACCGATGGTCGGCGCGATACGCAGCACCGGAATACTTAACACCACGGTCAGCAGCGGGATCAGCGAGGTGATAATTCCCATAAAGGTTGCACTGACGGTATACGCCGCGTAATACGCCAGGCTCTGATACAGCCCCATGCCGAGAAAACCGAGGACAAACAGTTTCCACGCATGTTGTTTGATCACCGCGCGCTGCTGCCAGACCGGTATGATCAGGAACGGCGTCATCACGGCGAGTGCCAGTGCCCAGCGGTAAAAGGAAATCGCGCCGGGGGCGATGGCACCGGCGGCCAGTTTATTCACCACGGCGTTCACAGACCAGATTAATACAGCCCCGAGGGGTAAAAGCAGGTTTTTCATTCTTAAACTCATTTTCATTATTAGGCAGGTGATGTAGTGTAGTCTGTCTTAATTATTCTATATAACGATATCCCGCCAATTTATAGAGAGGATCTGACAAGATGGCCCGTAAGTCAGATATTTCATCACTGGGCGTGAAAGATCCGGTGACATTAATCTGCCGTCATGAACAATTTTATTCGGAAACGGAGTTTGCCCTTCATCATCATCCTTTCGGTCAGCTGCTGTATGTTGCCAGCGGTGTGATGGAAATGACCGTTGAGGGGCAGCGCTATCTGGCTCCGGCCGGATTTTGTATCTGGATACCGCCGGGAACGGAACATGCCAGTTATAACAAAGCCTGCGCATCTTTCAAAATTATTGATATTTCACCGCAGTGGGCACCGCAGTTGCCGCAGATGGCATGTGTGATAGAACTGACACCGATCTTCAGCGCGGTGATGCAGGATCTGTTCAGCCGTGAAGTCCGTGAGCCGGAAACAGAGGCAGACAGGCGGCTGTCATTGGTGCTGACTGATCAGCTTATGTTGTCGCGCTGCCAGCCGACTTATCTGCCGGTCACGGATGATAAGCTGCTGGCACCGGTGCTCAGTGCACTTGAGAGTGATCCGTCTGATAATACCTCGCTGGCGGAGTGGGCGGTACGGCGTTTTACCTCAGAGCGGACATTGTCACGGCGCTGTCAGCAGAAACTGGGAATGTCATTCAGCGAATGGCGTCAGCGCCTGCGTTTTCTGCGGGCGGTGGCGTTATTACAGGAAGGCCGCAGCGTGCAGAATGTCGCATTGGATGTAGGTTACAGCTCATCCTCTGCCTTTATTGCGATGTTCTCTCAACTGGCGGGGGTGACACCGGAACGTTTCCGTCATCAGCCTTAATTGCTTTCTTTAGCAACAATCGGTGTTCCGGGCGTAGGTTTTATCCCGCAGAAGTGGCAAAATAGCGGCCATCCGTTTCAATTCCGGTTGTGCCGCCGTACCGACAGGTCTCCGCCGGCCGCCGGCAGATATGAAGGTGAAGCCCGTGAAAATCGTTGTAGATGAGAATATGCCTTACGCCGAAACCCTGTTTTCCCGTCTCGGGGACGTGGTGGCGGTGCCGGGACGTCCGTTACCGGACGGGGTGCTGGATGATGCTGACGCGCTGATGGTGCGTTCTGTCACGAAAGTGAATGCACAACTGCTGGAAAATACCCCGGTGAAATTCACCGGTACCGCAACCGCCGGTTTTGACCATGTGGATAAAGCCTGGCTGGCAGAACAGGGGATCGGTTTTTCTTCCGCACCGGGCTGCAACGCGATTGCGGTGGTGGAATATGTGTTTTCCGCCCTGATGCTGCTGGCGGAGCGTGACAGTTTTCAGCTGACGGATAAAACTGTCGGAATTATCGGTGCCGGGAATGTCGGCGGCCGTCTGGCAAAACGTCTGGAAGCGCTGGGTGTCAATATTCTTATCTGTGACCCGCCGCGTGCGGATAACGGTGATGCCGGTGAATTTTATGATATCGATACGCTGGTGGCACAGGCTGATATCCTGACATTCCATACCCCGCTGAATAAATCCGGGCCGTACACCACACTGCATCTGATGGATGAACCCCGTCTTAATGCGATGAAAGACAACGGTATTCTGATTAACGCCAGCCGTGGTGCGGTGGTGGATAATCAGGCGCTATTGTCGGTCCTGGCAGGCGGCAAGCCGCTGAGTGTGGTGCTGGATGTGTGGGAGCCGGAGCCGGATCTGTCGCAGGAACTGCTCTCGCTGGCAGATATCGGTACGCCGCATATTGCCGGTTATACCCTGGAAGGCAAGGCGCGCGGCACCACGCAGGTATTTGAGGCGTTCGCGGATTTCACCGGGCAGCCGCAGCAGGTTGCACTGGCGGAACTGTTACCGGCACCGGAATTCGGTTGTATTACGCTGTCAGGTAAAGTAACGCAAAGTATTCTCAAACGTTTAATGCATCTGGTTTATGATGTCCGTCGTGATGATGCGGCGTTACGTGCAGTCGCCGGGGTGCCGGGTGAGTTCGATAAGCTGCGTAAGTTTTATCCTGATCGCCGCGAGTGGTCATCACTGACTGTTATTTGTGATGATGCGCAGAGTGCGGCACTGTTGTCTGATCTGGGTTTCACGGCAGAGTACCGCGCATAACATTATTTATTCATTATTTTTCATCATTTTTTCTGACTGTGCCGCACTGATGCGGTGCAGTTTTTGTTCCGGAGATAACTATGTCAGAAGGCTGGAATATTGCCGTATTGGGTGCGACCGGTGCAGTCGGCCGCGCGGTGGTGTCATTACTGGAAGAGCGTGAATTTCCGGTGGGAGAGTTACATTTACTGGCCGGAGAGCGCAGCGCGGGAGAATCGGTGCGCATGAACGGCAAAAGCTACCTGGTCACTGACGCCCGTGATTTTGACTGGTCGCAGGTTCAGCTGGCCTTTTTCATGGCCGGCGCAGAAGCCACGGAGGCTTATTATGAAGCCGCCACGGACAGCGGATGCATTGTGATTGACAGCAGCGGTCTGTTTGCGCTGGAACCGGATGTGCCGCTGGTGGTACCGTCGGTGAACCCGCAGGCACTGAGCGAATACCGCAACCGTAACCTGATTGCGCTGGCAGACAGCACCGTCAGTCAGTTACTGACCGCTATCCGTCCGCTGGCGGAAAGCGCCGGGTTATCGCGTATTAATCTGACCAATCTGTTTTCCGTATCCCGTTTCGGGAAAAATGCGGTGGAAGAACTGGCAGGTGAGTGTGCCAAACTCCTCAACGGCATCCCGCCGGAAGCCGGTCGCTTCAGTAAACAGCTGGCATTTAACCTGCTGCCGCTGCTGACCGATGAACAGGGCAGTGTGTCAGAAGAGCGCCGTATCGCGGAAGAAACCCGCAAAGTGTTACAGGATGCCGGTCTGCCGATCAGCGTAAGCTGTGTGCAGTCCCCGGTGTTCTACGGCAACGCGCAGATTGTGCAGCTGGAAACACTGCGCCCGCTCGGCAGTGAGGAAGCACGCGATGAACTGGAGCGGGCAGAGGATATTCAGCTTTCTGAAGAGCAGGAATTCCCGACTCAGGTCACGGATGCGTCCGGTAACCATCTGCTGAATATTGGTTGTCTGCGAAATGATTACGGCATCCCGGAAATCCTGCATTTCTGGTCGGTGGCCGATAACGTGCAGTTCGGCGGCGCACTGATGGCGGTCGAAATTGCCGAGCGTCTGACGCAGGAGCAGTTTTACTGATGTCAGAGGTGATTTTACCGGCGGATGAGGGTAAAACCACAGTCGCGCTGGGCATTGAATATGACGGCAGCCGCTATTACGGCTGGCAGCGTCAGTCAGAAGTTGCGAGTGTGCAGGGCTGTCTGGAAAAAGCGCTGTCAAAAGTGGCCGCAGAGCCGGTATCAGTTTTCTGTGCGGGCCGGACAGATGCCGGAGTTCATGCTACCGGCCAGGTGGTGCATTTCCACACCGCAGCTGTACGCAAAGATGCGGCCTGGACGATGGGGGTGAATACTCATCTGCCGTCTGATATCGCGGTGCGCTGGGTCAAAACGGTGCCGGAAAGTTTTCATGCCCGGTTCAGTGCCACGGCGCGGCGTTACCGGTATGTGATTTTTAATCATCGTTTTCGTCCGGCTGTTTTAAGTAAAGGCGTAACTCACTTTCATTATCCGCTGGATGAAAAGCGGATGCATGAAGCGGCACAGAGCCTGCTCGGGGAGAATGACTTTTCTTCTTTCCGCGCGTCGCAGTGCCAGTCCAGAAGTCCGTGGCGTAATGTGATGCATGTGAATGTCACCCGTCAGGGACAGTATGTGATTGTGGATATCAAAGCGAACGCGTTTGTGCATCATATGGTGCGCAATATTACCGGTGCTCTGCTGGAGATCGGCTGCGGTAATCTGCCGGTCAGCCGGATGGCGGAACTGCTGGCACTGAAAGATCGCACTCAGGCACCGGCAACAGCACCGGCGGAAGGGTTGTATCTGGTTTCGGTGGATTATCCGGAAGAATTTGCCCTGCCGTCACCGGCGATGGGGCCGCTTTTCCTGGCAGATTAATTTATTGGCCGGATAAGCATAAGGCTGCGTCCGGCGGGGTGAAATATGGAATACATTAAATTTCTGATCGATTTTATTCTGCACATTGATTTGCATATGCAGGAGATGGTGGCGCAGTACGGAATCTGGGTTTATGCGATTTTATTCCTGATCCTGTTTTGTGAAACCGGGCTTGTGGTCACACCGTTCCTGCCGGGAGATTCTCTGCTGTTTGTGGCGGGGACACTGGCGGCACTGCCGACCAACGACCTGAATATTCATATCATGGTGCTGCTGATGATTACGGCGGCAATTATCGGTGATGCAGTTAACTATACGATCGGCCACTTTTTCGGGGAGCGGCTTTTCCGCAATCCGGACTCAAAAATTTTCCGTCAGAACTATCTGCGCAAGACCCATGCGTTCTTTGAAACTCATGGCGGCAAAGCAATTATTCTGGCGCGATTTGTTCCGATCGTGCGGACATTTGCCCCGTTTGTTGCCGGTATGAGTAAGATGTCCTACCGCCACTTTGCGATGTTTAACGTTATCGGCGCGATTGTATGGGTGGTATTATTTGCCTATGCAGGGTATATCTTCGGGGAAACGAAGATTGTGCAGGAAAACTTGAAATTACTTATCGTGGCGATTATTTTCATCTCCATATTGCCCGGTATTATCGAGGTATGGCGTCACCGCCGTGCGGCAAAAAAAGCACAGAAACGTGATGACGCCTGAGTGGTTTGAGCAGTTTTTTATCCACAGTGCATAAGCAATGTGGTTTAATGGCAGATAATAATTACACTGGCTGAGCCAGATTTCAGACGGAAAGGTCATTAATGAGCTGGATTGAAAAAATTCTGAATAAGACCCCAATGAACCAGACACGCAAGGCGAGCATTCCTGAAGGTGTCTGGACGAAGTGTGACAGTTGTGGTCAGGTACTGTACCGCCAGGAGGTGGAACGTAATCTTGAGGTGTGTCCGAAGTGTGACCATCACATGCGGATCCCTGCACGTGCGCGCCTGATGGCGTTTCTGGATGAAGGCAGCACCACGGAACTGGGTACTGATCTGGAACCGAAAGACGTCCTGAAATTCCGTGATTCCAAAAAATACAAAGACCGTCTGGTCTCCGCGCAGAAAACAACCGGGGAAAAAGAAGCCCTGATTGCGATGAAAGGCACACTGAAAACCATGCCGGTTGTTGCGGCAGCGTTTGAATTTGCCTTTATCGGCGGTTCAATGTCCTCAGTTGTCGGCGCACGGTTTGTCCGCGCGGCGGAACAGGCGCTGGAAGATAACTGCCCGCTGGTCTGCTTCTCCGCAAGCGGCGGTGCACGTATGCAGGAAGCGCTGATGTCGCTGATGCAGATGGCCAAAACCAGTGCGGCGCTGGCCAAAATGCAGGAACGCGGTCTGCCGTACATCTCTGTGCTGACTGACCCGACCATGGGCGGCGTTTCCGCAAGTCTGGCAATGCTGGGTGATATTAATATCGCCGAGCCGAAAGCCCTGATCGGTTTTGCCGGTCCGCGCGTTATCGAACAGACTGTCCGTGAAAAATTACCGCCGGGATTCCAGCGCAGTGAGTTCCTGATAGAAAAAGGGGCGATTGATATGATTGTCCGCCGTCCGGAAATGCGTGATACCGTCGCGGAAATTCTGTCAAAACTGACTAACTATCAGTTCCCGCAGGAAGATGAAATCATTGAAATCCTGACTGCGGATGAACCTGATACCGACTTATCTTCCGAAACAGAGACTGATGTCAAAAAACACGATGTCTGATAAGCGAGAAAGACCAACAGCCGCGTCATCAATGATGACGTGGCTTTCTTATCTGGGTGATCTGCATACGCAGGTTATTGATATGGGACTGGAACGTGTCGGTGCGGTGGCGGATATCATGAATCTGCGCTATCCCGCCCCGAAAGTCATTACGGTTTCAGGGACTAACGGCAAAGGCACCACCTGCCACACACTCGAATCCATCCTGCTGGCAGCAGGGTTACGGGTGGGTGTGTACAGTTCCCCGCATCTGGTGAATTACACCGAACGGGTGCGGATTCAGGGACAAAACCCGCCGGAAGCTGATTTCTGCCGTGTCTTTGCGGATATTGACACGCAGCGCGGTGATATCACACTCACCTATTTTGAAGCGGGTACACTGGCGGCATTACAGTTGTTCCGCGAAGCCAATCTTGATGTGGTAATTCTGGAAGTCGGCCTTGGCGGGCGTCTGGATGCCACCAATATTGTCGATTCTCATATTACGGCGATCACCAGTATCGCACTGGATCACACCGACTGGCTCGGTGCTGACCGCGAGCATATCGCCCGCGAAAAAGCCGGGATTTTCCGTCCGCACTGCGTGGCGGTAATCGGTGAACCGGATGCGCCTTATACCATTGCTGACGTGGCAAACAAGCTGGAAACCTCACTGTTCTGCCGTGCTGATGACTGGTCTTATACGGAGCAGGGTGACCACTGGACGTGGCAGTGTGAGGATGAAACCCTCGAAAATCTGCCGCTGCCGAATGTGCCGCTGGCGAACGCCGCGACGGCACTTGCGGTGATCCACAGTCTGCGTCAGGTGAAAGACAAAACCGGCCGCGCCATCACCCGTGAGGCGATTGATACCGGGCTGCGTCAGGCACAACTGCCGGGCCGCTTCCAGATTGTCTCACAAAAACCGCTGACGGTGCTGGATGTGGCGCATAACCCGCATGCCGCCGGTTATCTGGTGTCAAAACTGGCACAGTTGCCGCGCACTGCGCAGAGTCGCGTCCGTGCGGTGATCGGTATGCTGGGCGATAAAGATATCAAAGGCACCCTGGCGGTGCTGAGTGAGCAGGTGACGGACTGGTATGTCGCGCCGCTGACAGAACTGCGCGGTGCACCGGCTGAACAGCTGGCAGAGCATCTGACCGCCCCGCAGCAGTTTGCGGATGTGGAAAGCGCATGGGAACAGGCGCGCCGTGATGCTTCCCCGGACGATATTGTGGTGGTGTGCGGATCATTCCACACAGTGGCGCATGTCATGGACGTTTTAGCGAAGGAAGGTGCGGGTGGCCAGTAAATTTCAGAATCGCTTAGTCGGAACTATTATCCTGGTGGCGGTGGGTGTGATTGTCCTGCCGGTGCTGCTGGACGGCGATAAGAAATATAACGAAGACCAGTTCGCAGCCATCCCGCTTATCCCGAAAGAGGGTGAGCAGGATGAGATTGATGCGGTAAATCCGATCAATCAGACTATGCCGACAATGCCCTCAGAAGGGGCATCCAGTGCCATGATTACCGAAGCGGCACAAACCGGGACACAAGTCCCGGCAGAAGAATTGCCGGGCGGCAGTACAACCTCCAACGTACCGCCGGGAGCCGACCCGCTGCCGCCGGTAGTGCTCCCGGATAAACAGCCGCCGAAACCGGAACCTAAGCCCGAACCAAAACCTGAGCCGAAACCCGAACCAAAACCAGAGCCGAAGCCGGAACCAAAACCGGAAAAAGCCCCTCAGGGACAGGCTTATGTTGTGCAGTTGGGGGCATTATCTAATGCCCGCAAGGTTGAGGAGATTGTGGCCACGCTGCGGTTATCCGGTTATCAGGTTTACACGGTACCGCGCGGCAAACTGACGCTGATTATGGTCGGGCCGTCAGCCTCACAGGCAGAGCTGAAGTCCTCTCTGGGGGAACTGAGGCAGCTGACCGGGCTGGATGGACGGGTGCAGGCTTATAAACCGTAGCGAATTTAAGGTATTAGCAGTATCCGTTAATAAAATCAGTTAACTCTTTGCGGCGATTATAATTTTTTATTTCGCCGCAATTTATTTTCGGACAGAGCAAAAATCCGTTACGCAAACGTTTTCGTTTTCTGTTAGAATGCGCCCGTCACTGATGCCGGGGCATCAATTTGGATAGTGATATGGTTTGGATTGATTACGCAATTATTGCAATTATTGCTTTCTCGGCATTAGTCAGCCTGGTTCGTGGTTTCGTTCGTGAAGCCTTATCGTTAGTGACCTGGGTCTGTGCGTTCTATGTGGCCAGTGAGTTTTTCCCGCTGCTGGCGGACTATTTTACGCGCTTCGATGACCCGCTGGTCCGCAACGGAATCGCTATCGCGATTTTATTTGTTGCGACACTGATTGTCGGCTCGGTGATTAACCATGTTATCGGTTCACTGGTTCAGCGGACAGGCTTATCAGGCACAGATCGTGTTCTCGGGGTTTGTTTTGGTGCTCTGCGCGGGGTGCTGATCGTGGCGGCGATTTTGTTCTTCCTCGACAGCTTCACGCAGATGAGTCAGAGCAGCGACTGGCAGCAGTCACAACTCATTCCCCAATTCAGTCATGTTATCAGGTGGTTCTTTGACTACCTCCAGAATGCGTCAAGTTTCCTGCCGGAGAATTTTCCTTCTCCGCCCGGCTGATGAGGAAAAAACTACATGTGTGGTATTGTTGGTATCGTTGGTTTTACGCAAGTCAATCAATCAATTTATGACGCGCTCACGGTGTTACAGCACCGGGGCCAGGATGCAGCCGGTATCGCAACCATTGACAGTAACAATGGTTTCCGGCTCCGTAAAGCCAACGGACTGGTGAAAGATGTTTTCGAAACCCGCCATATGCTGCGTTTGCAGGGTACACTCGGGATTGGCCATGTCCGTTACCCGACCGCAGGCAGCTCCAGTGCATCGGAAGCACAGCCTTTTTATGTCAATTCACCTTTCGGTATCACCCTGGCGCATAACGGCAATCTGACCAATGCACACACGCTGAAGCAGCAGCTGTTTGAAACGGCACGCCGTCATGTCAATACCACCTCCGATTCTGAAATCCTGCTCAACGTGCTGGCGTATGAGCTGGATCGCTTTGATGCTCACCCGCTGGAGCCGGATAATATTTTTGCCGCTGTCAGCGCCATGCACAGTAAAATCCGCGGCGCGTATGCCTGTGTGGCACTGATTATCGGTCACGGTCTGCTGGCGTTCCGTGACCCGAACGGTATCCGTCCGCTGGTGCTCGGCAAACGTGCCCTGAATGACGGACGCGAAGAGTATATGGTGGCCTCTGAAAGTGTTGCTCTGGATACCCTCGGTTTCGAATATCTGCGCGATGTGGCACCGGGTGAAGCGGTTTACATCACCGAAACCGGGCAGCTCTATACCCGTCAGTGTGCGGCAAATCCGTCACTGACGCCGTGCCTGTTTGAATTTGTCTATTTCGCCCGTCCGGATTCCGTTATTGATAAAGTTTCTGTCTACAATGCCCGCCTGCGTATGGGGCAGAAGCTGGGGGCCAAAATTGCCCGTGAGTGGGAAGACCTTGATATCGATGTGGTGATCCCGATTCCGGAAACCTCAATGGACAGCGCGCTGGAAATCGCCCATATGCTGAATAAGCCGTACCGCCAGGGCTTTGTGAAAAACCGCTATGTGGGACGTACTTTTATCATGCCGGGTCAGCAGGAGCGGAAAAAATCAGTCCGCCGTAAACTCAACGCCAATCGCACCGAATTCAAAGGAAAAAATGTGCTGCTGGTGGATGACTCCATCGTGCGCGGCACCACCTCAGAACAGATTGTGGAGCTGGCACGCGAAGCCGGCGCGAAGAAGGTCTATTTTGCCTCTGCGGCACCGGAAGTACGCTTCCCGAATGTCTACGGTATCGACATGCCGAATGCCAACGAGTTAATTGCGCACGGCCGTGAATCCGATGAAATCTGCCGTCTGATTGGCGCGGACGCGCTGATTTTCCAGGATCTGAGTGACCTTATTGATGCCGTGCGTGAAGAGAACCCGGATATCCGTGGTCTTGAGGCATCTGTATTTGATGGTATCTATGTCACCAAAGATATCGACCAGGATTATCTCGATTATGTGGAAAACCTGCGCAGAGATGATGAATTAAAGTTGCGGGATCATAACGAAATTGAGAACCTTGAGATATATAATGAGGGTTAATCTCTTTTTTGTCGGGTGATGTTATGAAAAAACTGATTGTGGGGCTGACCGGCGCAAGTGGTGCAGTTTATGGTGTGCGTCTGCTGGAGGTCCTGCAAACGGTGCCGGAGGTGGAAACCCACCTGATTGTCAGTCAGGCGGCACGGCAGACACTGGCGCTGGAAACGGCGTACAGTCTGCGTGACGTGCAGGCTCTGGCGGATGTGGTGCATGATGAGCGCGATATCGCTGCGAGTATCTCCTCCGGCTCTGTCAGAACTCTGGGGATGGTTATTCTGCCGTGTTCGGTGAAAACGCTGTCGGGGATTGTGCACAGCTACGCGGACACTCTGGTGACCCGTGCGGCGGATGTGGTGCTCAAGGAAGGGCGTAAGCTGGTGCTGGGAGTTCGTGAAACACCGCTGCATCTCGGACATCTGAGGCTGATGACACAGGCGGCGGAAATCGGCGCGGTCATTATGCCGCCGATGCCCGCATTTTATCATCAGCCGGAAACCGTGCAGGATATTATCGACCAGACGGTCAACCGCGTGCTTGATCAGTTTGATATTGAATTACCGGAAGATTTATTTGCCCGCTGGAGCGGGGCGAAAAATCCCCGTTCCGCACAGCCGTAACCTGCAATCCCGGCCGTTTTATCACCGGCCGGGATCTGCATTAATAGTCCGCCGGACTATCCAGTAAATCCCGCAGAGCGTCTTCCAGATTAATAAACTGACAGCCGAATCCGGCGTCTTCCAGCCGTTTCGGCAGTGCATTTTGCCCGCCCAGTACCAGTACCGCAGCTTCTCCCATCAGTGCTTTAACCACAAATGACGGAACCCGCAGCAGATGCGGGCGGTGCAGGATCTGCGCCAGTACGGCGGCAAACTGTTCATTATGGGACGGATAGGGGGCAGTCATATTGAACGGGCCGTTCTGTGCCGGGTCATCGAGCAGAAACAGAATGGCGCTGACCATATCACGGATGTGGATCCACGGCATATACTGACGGCCGTTACCGGCAGGACTTTCGCCAGCGCTCCGCCTTCCGGTGACAGCACAATTCCGGTGCGCAGCAGACAGACCCTGGTTTTCTCACTTTGTGCTTTCATCGCCAGAGCTTCCCAGCGGTCGCATAAGGTGTGGGTGAATTCCGGATGCGGCTCGTCATCCTCCGTTACCACTGTTTGCCCCTGATCACCATACCACCCGACGGCAGAGCCGGAGAGAAACACCGCAGGTGGTGTCTCACTGGCATTGATCAGTTCACTGAGCCGTTCGGTTATCTGCCAGCGGCTTTCACATAACCGCTTTTTCTGCTCTTCACTCCAGCGTTTATCTGCGATAGGCTCACCGGCAAGATTAATGACCGCATCAATATCATTAAGATGTGTTATTTCATTAAGTGAGCTGAGATTTTCTGCTGCTGAGCAAAAACGGGAATAGACTTTCTGCGGTGAGCGGCTCAGAACCACCACCTGATATTTCCGGGCAATCAGTGCCTGTACCAGCGGGGTGCCGATAAGCCCGGTACCGCCTGTGACCAGAATACGCATAGTTGCTCCTTCTGCCGGTAGGTTTCACTGACTATAGCAGTTTTTGCGGCCGGAGGATGTGATCGTCAAGAAAGAAAAACAATCATAGAACCGCTATCAATTCTTGATATACTGCTTTAACGACCATAATGGCACACTATCATTATTAGTTTGGTATATAAAAGCAGTATAAAACAGGGCCTGCGGATTGCCGGCGTGTGTCACTGAAAAAAACAGAAGCAGCATCTGTAATGCTGATAAAAAAAGAAAAGGTTAGAGGATGGAACAAGAAAGCGCTATCGAGTGGGTGGACGTGGTCGATGAAAATAATGATGTCATCGGTCAGGCGACACGCGAGCAGATGCGGGCGGAAAACCTGCGTCACCGGGCTACCTACATTGTTGTGCATGACGGCATGGGAAAAATTCTTGTTCAGCGCCGGACTGAGCACAAAGATTTCTGCCCGGGTCTGCTGGATGCCACAGCAGGCGGCGTGGTACAGCAGGGCGAACTGATGCTGGATTCAGCCCGGCGCGAAGCCGAGGAAGAACTCGGGATTGCCGGTGTACCGTTTGCCGAGCACGGCCTGTTTTATTATGAAGAGCCTATCTGTCGTGTCTGGGGCGGGTTATTCAGCTGTGTGACACACGGCCCGTTCGCCCTTCAGGAAAGTGAAGTATCGGAAGTGACCTGGCTGACGCCGGCGGAAATCACGGCCCGCTGTGACGAATTTACCGCAGACTCACTGAAAGCGCTTTCACTCTGGCTGACGCGCAATAATCAGAATTATACCCCGGCAGAGCCGCAAAAGGCGGCGGTAATACCTGAAACTGAAATGAGCAGTGACAGCGAATAAAAAAGAATAAAAACCGGAAAAGCCTGCAATATGCAGGCTTTTTTATATTTAAAATACGGTAAAATAAAAGGCTGACAGTAAATATATCGGGAAAAAGGAATATTATCCGATATTATCCATTATAATTTGTATTACTCCGGTTTCTGCATTTTATCATTTTCATGTAGAATGCCGCAGCGAATATAAACAATAATCCCGCAATGTTTATCAGCCATTATTTCTGATGTTTCTCCGCAAACAATCTGTTTATGCAGCACTAATTAAGAACTAATTAATTATTTGAAATGTAAATGTTTTTATATATTTACACCAGTGGGTTGTTAACAGAGAATGTATATGATGGCAGCCGGTAATCAGAATTATCCGGAAGTGAACGGGAAAATAAAATACAAACTAAACGAGAATAATGATGAGAAATAAATTAGCAGGATGGCTGTTGTTATTACCGCTGCTTCTCACCGCATGGGGTGCATTTCAGTATTGGCGGATCAGTGATGAATATCAGGCTTACCACTATGTCATGGCTGATAAAGCGGAACTTCAGCGTCTGATTGCAGAAGACCCGGACACACAAATTACCTACGATGACGGGGAAACGGTTTCTGCCGGTCAGCAACTGGGAATGATTAATCGTGAGCTGAATAAATACAGCAGCGAAATTACCATGATCCTGGCCCGGGCTGCGGTCAGTAAAGGGACTATCGCTACCGGGATTTTATCCCTGCTGTTCGGCGCCGGGGCCATTTATCTCTGCATCAGCAGCGGCCGGGCTGCCCGCCGCTCCCGCGATGCCCTGCTGAATGTCTTTGCCCGCTGCCGTAAATTGCTGCCGTTTATTCTGACCGGACAGATGACACTGGTCGGTCTGAGTATTATTTGTGTGATGGCTTATGAAGCCTTGTGGTTTGCCGGTAATTTCGTGATGAGCGGCGGTGGCGCGAAAATCATGATCTTTATTCTGATCAGTATTGTGCTGATCATCTGGTATATCATCAAGGGCCTGTTTAAGCTGCGTAAGAGTTTCGCTATGTTCCGCAGTGAGCCCTCTGATGTGACCGGGCATGCTGTCAGCCGTGAGGAAGCGCCTGGGCTGTGGCAGTGGGTGGATGAGATTGCCGCAAAAGTCGGCACAACACCGCCGGATCATATTATTGCGGGTATGACGGAATGCTTCTATGTGACATCCCACAGTATTAATCTGAATGAAAATCAGCTGATTGAAGGGAAAACGCTGTACTTCCCGCTGCTTTATTCCGCGCTGCTCAACCGGGAAGAAGCCAGTGCGGTTATCGGCCACGAGCTGGGGCATTTTACCGGCGAAGATACCACGTACAGCCTGAACTTTGCGCCGATCTATGCCGGGATGAGCCACAGTATTTCGCTGGTGGCGAATGAGGTGCAGGATTATTACAGTAAAGTGATTATGAGCCCGTCCGTGTATCTCGGGATCTTCTTCCTCGAACAGTTTGATTTTGCGGTCAGTCACTGGAGCCGTATCCGCGAACTGGAAGCGGATAAAGCCGGGGCATCGGTCAGTTCACCGGCGGCGGTATCCTCATCACTGTTGCGTATTTCTGCGGTCAGTGACGTGATTTCTGAAACACTGGGTGAGCTGTATGAAGGCACTCTGAAAACGGATGATCTGCTGCCGGTGGTGATGGCTCGCCTGCGTGAGCGCGGTGTGCCGGAAGCCGGACAGTTCCTGAATGAGGCAACCAGTCACCCGAGCGACAGCCATCCGCAGACCCGCGCCCGTATTGAAGCGTTGTCTCAGGATATCAGCGATGACCTGCTGGCCGCCGCTTCCCGTGAAGTGCAGTCAGATGATTACGCCAATATTGCGGATCTGTTTACGGATGCCAAAGCCATCTCGATGTCACTGACCGCGTCACTTTCCGGTATGGTCGCTGAGTACACCACACAGCGGACAGCGGCACTGGAAACCATGCTGCATGAATCGGATGCGGCCGATGAAGTGATCATTACTGAGCGGCGTAAAATGTTCCGGATGATGTTTATCTTTGGCCTGGTGGTTGCGGCCGGGATGGGGATTGCCACAGTCAAAATCGGTGCGGAAAATCTGGTCAGTTCCGGTGCGGTTCACGGTTTCTGGCTGTTACTGCTGTTCTGGGGTGTTGCCTTTATGTACCGCAACCGGGGGAAAGCACCGCTGTTTGCTTTCCGCCATGGTCAGCTGGTCAGTGATAAACTGACACAGGCGTATCCGCTGCACTACATTGTCGATTATGACATCGCGGAAACGTCCGGTGTGGCGACACTCACACTGCATGTGGCAGATGGTGCTCCGGCGCCGGTTACAGCCGAAAAAAGCCGTTTCTTTAAATATGATGCCAAAAAGCAGAAACTGATGATCCTGATGGCCGGTATCCGTATCTGGCAGGGGAAATCATTATCTTTGCAGGATTTATCCAATCTGGTGCACAGTCAGTTACAGACGGCACACGTAAAACATGAATTACGGCAGTAATTAATCACCTGATGATAAAAAATAAAAAAGCCTCATGAAGAGGCTTTTTTTATTTCTGTCAGAAATAACCGTTTTTTAAGTTAAGGATAATAACTAATGGAAATTACAAATTAATATTTTTTTATTATTTTACCCTCAGGAGGTCGTATGGAAAAATTAAATGAAAATCTCATCAGCGAAATAAAAAAACTGAAAATAAGCACATCAACAATAATTGATGTAATGGATGGTATGAAAACAGGAGGTGTATTATCACATAAAATAAGATCACAAAATACAGCAGATTATTATCTGGTTGCTCAGGCTTATACCGTTCAGTGGTGCAAAAATCGTAAAGGCAGTCATATTCTGACATCGTCGCCCTCAACCTGGGAGCAGGTCGGGGCGTTTCTGGTGCCGGAACTGGAGAGGGCTGAAGGACTGGTTTACGTTGCCGGCAGCGGTGAATGCATCTGTGATGCCGCACTGGCCGGCGGAATGAGTTGCACATACTTTGAACAGATGGGTTTTTCCGGGGTGATAACCGGCGGTGCGGTACGCGATGTAACGGATTTACAGGTACTGACAATGCCTGTTCTGGCCACAAATCTGACACCGGCGGATACTCAGGGAGCCTGGTGTGTCTCTGAAACGGGAACATCATGCCGGATAGAGCAAGTCACCATTCAGACAGGCGATCTTATTATTGCAGATAGTAATGGTGTGGTGGTTATACCGTATCAGGATATTGATACGGTTACAGATAATGCCATAAAAATGAGCCGGATTGAAAACAGGATGATGGAACAAATACGACAGGGTGTCAGACTTCCGGATTTAATAGAAAAAACAGGACAAATATAATTCTCAAGAGGAAATAAAGTGCTGACTATCCATACACTTGGACCGAAAGGAACAAATTGTGAAAAAGCGGCTGACTACTGGCTCGCGAAAAATAATGTAAAAGGTAATGTTAAATTATATCCGACACTGGAGTCCGCAACGGAATCAGTGAAGGAAGATAAAGATGGTTTATTGTTAGGATGCATTGTCTATCCTGATTTAAATAATATTGTTTTTCAGAATTTGTCATCACTTGAATTGCAAAACTGCTTTGTCATGGATACGCACAATATGGTATTTGCCAGCCGTTATACCGGCTATTGTGATATTTTCCATGTGGGCTCACATCCGGCACCTCAGCATTTACTCAGTGAACTGCCGATAGCAGATAAAAGCATGAAAAAAACGCTGTTTACATCCAACAGTGAAGCGGGAGTTCAGTGTGCTCAGGGGGCTGTGGATGGCTGTATTACGACTCTCAGCACTGCGGAAAAATACCATCTTCATATCCTGCATGACTTCGGTCCTGTTCCGATGGGATTTTCAATTCATTCACCGATCTTTCATTCTGTTTCGCACTGACAGCAGGAGATGGTTATGGGGTTAATCTCAGGAAAAGACCTGATTGCTTACGATATGGATTTGGGCAGAGCGGAGGGAGAGGAAAGTAAAATACAGGCGCGGTTTATTCACGGCACCGCGTTTACCATGACATTCTGGTCATTCAGGCCGGGGGCGGTGATCCCGGAGCATAAGCATGAGCACGAAACGCTGACGACGGTGCTGTCCGGTGCGTTGCGGCTGACGGTTGACGGCCATACGATGATTCTGCGGGCCGGTGATTCCGGGCTGGTTCCGTCATGGGCAGTTCATGATGCTGAAGTACTTGAGGAATCTGAAATCATCGATGTATACACGCCGGTGCGTGAGGATTATGTGGCACGTCAGCAGGGAAAGAACGAAACCTATCTTCAGACCTCACAGAAACAGGCCGAATAGTCTATGGAACAGCAAAATATGCTGAACGGGGCAACCGGCCGCCCCTGGACACCGGCAGGATGGGCAGAGTTTCCGGCACAACAGCAGCCTGACTACCCGGGAACCGGTGTGCTGAATGATACGGTCGCAGAATTACAGCGTGTGCCGGGGCTGGTCAGTATTGCAGAAATACATGCATTGCGGCAGGCTCTGAGGCTGGTGGGTGAAGGGCGGGCTTTTATCCTGCAATGCGGGGATTGCGCAGAGTCGTTTTCACAGTGCCGGGACGATGTGCTCAGAAACTGGACGGAAACAATGCAGACTATGGCGGATAATATCGGCCATGGCCTTGGGTTACCGGTAGTGAAAATAGGGCGGATCGCCGGGCAGTATGCCAAGCCGCGCAGCAGCCCGGAAGAAACCCGTAACGGCATCACACTGCCGAGTTACCGCGGGGATATTATCAATGGTCATGCATTTTCGTCAGATGCACGGACCCCGTCACCGGAACGTATGCTGAATGCGTATTACCACGCCGCAGTAACGTTGAATGCACTGCGCGGCAGCGGAACGTTTCCGGCGGCTGAAACGGCGCAGGATGCGCTGTTTCAGCCGTATTATATCAGCCATGAAGCGTTACTTCTGCCCTATGAAACGGCACTGACCCGCAGGCATCCGGCGGATAACCGCTGGTATAACTGCGGAGCGCATACTGTCTGGCTCGGGGATCGTACTAATGATCCGTCACAGGCGCATGCGGAATATCTCAGGGGAATTGAAAATCCTGTCGGTATCAAATGCGGACCGTCGATGACACCGGAAAAGTTGGGTGGATTACTGACCCGGCTGAACCCCGGAAATCAGCCGGGCAGAATTATGCTGATAGTGCGTATGGGGGCAGATAATATCTGTGAAAAACTGCCGCCGCTGATAGCAAAAGCGGCAGCGGATAACGATGCGGTGATCTGGCTGAGTGATCCGATGCACGGAAACACCCGCAGTACGGCAGATAATCTGAAAACGCGTGATTTTTCGGTTGTTTACCGTGAGGCTGGTCTGTTTGTACAGTTGCTGTGTGCGGCCGGAATGCATCCCGGCGGCCTGCATCTTGAAATGACCGGTCAGCCGGTGACGGAGTGTACCGGCGGGCCGCAGAAGATTACGGATCAGGACGTCGGTGCCTGTTACGAATCGCTGTGTGACCCCAGGCTGAATGCGGCTCAGGCAACAGAGCTGGTACGGCTGTTATCCGGTTCAGCAGGCCGGTAATGCAAAAAAATCCCGGCGGGGAAACCCGGCCGGGATTTTTGTCTGTAACTTTTCAGTCAGCAGAACTTACTTTTTCTTCGCTTCGTCCTGCGCTGCCTGAATAGCAGTCAGTGCGATGGTGTACGCGATATCGTCAACTAACGCACCACGGGACAGGTCGTTAACCGGCTTGCGCATACCCTGCAGCATTGGTCCGATAGAAACCAGGTCTGCTGAACGCTGAACCGCTTTGTAAGTGGTGTTACCGGTGTTCAGGTCAGGGAAGATGAAGACGTTTGCTTTACCTGCAACCGGAGAGTTCGGTGCTTTGGTTTTCGCAACGTCAGCCATCACGGCGGCGTCATACTGTAACGGACCGTCGATGCACAGGTCAGGACGTTTTTCCTGAGCGATGCGGGTCGCTTCGCGGACTTTCTCAACATCGTCACCCTGGCCGGAAGTCCCGGTAGAGTAAGAGATCATCGCAACGCGCGGATCGATACCGAATGCTTTCACAGAGTCAGCAGACTGAATAGCGATTTCTGCCAGCTGTTCAGGATTCGGATCCGGGTTGATTGCGCAGTCACCGTAGACCAGAACTTCTTCAGGCATCAGCATGAAGAACACGGAAGATACCAGTGAGCTGCCCGGTGCAGTTTTGATTAACTGTAACGGCGGACGAATGGTATTTGCGGTGGTGTGAACAGCACCGGAAACCAGACCGTCAACTTTATCCTGCTCCAGCATCATCGTACCCAGTACAACGTTGTCCTGTAACTGCTCGCGGGCAACGACTTCGGTCATGCCTTTGTTTTTACGCAGTTCAACCAGACGCGGTACATACAGCTCACGGATGTCAGCCGGGTTAACCAGTTCGATACCGGTACCCAGAGTCACGCCCTGTGCAGCTGCAACGCGGCGGATTTCTTCCGGATCGCCTAACAGCACGCAGGTCGCCAGACCACGTTCAGCACAGATAGCTGCTGCTTTGATAGTACGCGGCTCATCACCTTCAGGCAGAACAACGCGTTTTTTCGCTTTGCGTGCCAGTTCGGTTAACAGGTAACGGAATGCCGGTGGTGACAGACGGTTCGGACGCTCAGAATCAGCAACCAGAGAATCGATCCATTTGGTATCGATGTGGCTTGCCACGTAGTTCTGAACCAGTTCGATGCGCTCACGGTCATCAGCAGGGACTTCCAGGCTGAAGCTTTGCAGGTTCAGCGAGGTCTGCCAGGTGTTGGTGTTCACAGTGAAAATCGGCAGGCCGGTTTCGAACGCACGTTCGCACAGTTTGGCGATGCTGTCATCGATCGGATAACCGCCGGTCAGCAGGATCGCACCAATTTCCACGCCGTTCATCGCTGCCAGGCAGGCAGAAACCAGCACGTCAGGACGATCAGCGGAAGTCACCAGCAGAGAACCCGGACGGAAGTGCTCCAGCATGTTAGGAATGCTGCGTGCACAGAATGTCACAGATTTGATGCGGCGGGTTTTGATGTCGCCTTCATTGATGACTTTTGCGCCCAGGTGGTTCGCCATGTCGACTGCACGGGTGGCAATCAGTTCGAAATTCCACGGTACACTGCCGACAACCGGCAGAGGCAGGGATTGCAGGTCATCCGTGCTCAGGTGAGCGATAGTGGCTTTGGATGAATCATCAAAGATTTCAGACAGGTCAGGACGGGTACGGCCCTGCTCATCAACCGGCGCGTTAACTTTGTTAACGATAACGCCGGCGATGTTGGTGTTCTTGTGACCACCGAATTCGTTGCGGATCAGTTCCAGACGCTCTTTGATTTCCGCTGCGCTGTCATTGCCCGGTGCTGTCACGAACACGATTTCCGCACCCAGAGTCTGGGCGATATCGTAGTTCAGGGACTGTGCATGCGGGTAGTTGCGGGTTGGTACCAGGCCTTCAATCAGGATCACTTCCGCACCCTGAGTGTGCTCGTGGTAACGCGCAACGATTTCTTCCATCAGAATGTCTTTCTGATTGGTGGTCAGCATGGTTTCCACATAATCCATATCCAGCGGCTCTGCCATTTTCAGGGAAGAGTGAGCGCGTAAGATTTGGGTGGTCTGATCTTCAATACCTGCACGGCGCGGCTGTGCAACCGGTTTGAAGAAGCTCAGGCTGACGCCTTTCTGTTCCATTGAGCGGACAACCCCGAGGCTGACGCTGCTTAAGCCGACACTGGTGCCGGTAGGAATGAGGATAATAGTACGGGACACATGAACCTCTTATTTTTTCACAATTCGGTGTTCAAAATAAATCCGCCGGCAATGGCCGGCGGAGAGCAAAGATTATGCAGTCAGACGTGCTGCATCCTGTGCGATGACTAATTCTTCGTTAGTCGGGATCACCAGGGCAATGCTGCTGTCATCAGTGGTGATTTTGCCTGCGTTACCGAAACGGGCAGCCAGGTTACGTTCGTGGTCCAGTTTGAAGCCCAGCAGAGCCAGTTTCTCCAGAGTGTGTTCACGAACCATTGCTGCGTTTTCACCGATACCGCCGGTGAAGATGATAGCGTCCAGACGGCCTTCCATCAGTGTTGCATAACCACCGACGTATTTCGCCAGACGGTGGCAGAATACATTCATTGCACGGGTCGCGTCAGCTTGTTTACCGTAGTTTTCTTCAACATAACGGCAGTCGCTGGTGACTTCAGTCAGACCCTGCAGGCCGGATTCTTTGGTCAGCATTTTGTTGATTTCTTCAACGCTCATGCCCATTGAATCATGCAGGTGGAAAATGATAGCCGGGTCGATATCACCGGAACGGGTACCCATGACCAGACCTTCCAGCGGAGTCAGACCCATAGAGGTGTCGACGCACTCGCCGTTAACGATAGCTGCAACAGAACCACCGTTACCTAAGTGGCAGGTGATCACGTTCAGTTCTTCAACCGGTTTGTTCAGCATTTTAGCGGCTTCACGGCTGACGAAATAGTGGCTTGTACCGTGGAAACCATAGCGGCGGATACCGTGGTCTTTGTACAGGCTGTACGGCAGGGCATACAGGTAAGCTTCTTCAGGCATAGTCTGATGGAAAGCGGTATCGAAAACACCGACGTTTTTATCAGCCAGGTGAGGGAAGGCTTTCAGTGCTTCTTCCACGCCTAACAGGTTAGCCGGGTTGTGCAGTGGTGCGAATGCTGAGCACTCTTCCATTGCTTTAACAACTTCGTCAGTGACGATAACAGAGTGAGCGAATTTCTCACCGCCGTGAACCAGACGGTGGCCGATGCAGCCGATCTGTGCTGACAGCTCAGGTTTGTCGCCCATGATATCTTTCACGATGAAACGCAGAGCTTCGCTGTGAGCAGCGCCCGCGCCTAACTGTGCTTCGTGTTTAGCACCATCCATTTTCCACTTGATACGTGCTTCCGGCAGGTTAAAGCATTCTGCCAGACCCGTCAGATATTCATCACCAGTTGTAGGGTCAATGATCGCAAATTTCAGTGAAGAACTACCGCAGTTAAGTACCAGTACCAGCTTACTTGACATGGAATTACCTATAATCTTGTTGTGGATAAGTCTTATGTATTAAGACAGTGGTTAAAACGTAATCTAACTAAGCGTAGCGCAATATTTCAGCGCCGTTCATGATTAACATCATGCAATTTTTATATTGAACGATAAATCATCGCTGCAATCTGTTGTCTGAGGCGTGATGGCGTAAAAACACACATTTTGCCCTTGAAAAAGGCCGCATCAGACAAAATAATTAACTCAGGATTATTTCACCGTGATTAAACGGGCGTAGCATACCCGCAGATGACAGCAATTTCAAAATATACTTAATCCTACAAAAATATTTTGACTGAATGTAGCCATATTTTAATTATTATGTTTTTTATTGATTGAGGTCATAATGCCTGATAACACACCGGCAAAACTGGGTCTGTTCCGCGCACTGCGTCTCGGCAAACGTTACGCCGCCACCTGGCCGGCCGTGAAGCAGCTCGCCCCGGTTTTCCCGGAGAATCGTGTCATAAAATCCACGCAGTTCGGTATCCGTTTTATGCCGCCGTTGTCGGTGTTTACCCTGACATGGCAGATAGCCCTCGGCGGGGCGTTAGGGCCTGCTGTTGCCACCGCACTGTTTGCCTGCTCACTGCCTTTGCAGGGGCTGTGGTGGCTGGGCCGCCGCGCCGCAACACCATTACCGGCCGGGCTGCTCAGCTGGTTTTATGAAATCCGCGCAAAGTTTGCCGAAGCCGGTATTGCGATTGCGCCGGTCGAAGGCACACCCGATTATATGGCACTGGCGGAGTTACTGAAACGCGCTTTTAAGCAACTGGACAACTCTTTCCTGGATGACCTGTAAGTGCCACTGTTTTCCGCCCGTTTCCGCGGGCGGTATAACCGCTTCCTTTATTAATCGATTCAGCTTACGTAACTCCCTGTTTTTCCTCTCCGTAAAATTACCCGGTCGAAATCCCCCGCTGAGATCAAAAAAGGTGTGTATTTCACTATCTTATAGATTTGAGTAATGCGATGATTCTGACCATACCCCGGATTACTTTTTCAGGAGATACACCATGGAAATGACCAATGCACAACGCCTTATCCTTTCTAACCAGTATAAAATGATGGCTATGCTGGACCCGGATAATGCCGAGCGCTACCGCCGCCAGCAGACGATTATTGAGCGCGGCTTCGGATTGCAGATGCGCGAGCTGGATCGCGATTTCGGTGAACTGCCGGAAGAAATCTGCCGTCGTGTGATTGATATGATGGAAATGTACCACGCACTGCGTATCTCCTTCGACAACCTGAAAGAAGCAAAAGATATCGATCAGCGCCGTATCCACTTCTTAGGTTTTGATGCGGCAACAGAAGCACGTTATTTAAGTTATGTGCGTTTTCTGGTAAATACGGAAGGACGTTACACCCACTTTGACAGCGGCAGCCACGGTTTTAACTCCCAGACACCAATGTGGGATAAATATGTCCGTATGCTCGGTGCATGGCATAACTGTCCGCGCCAGTACCACCTGAGTGAAGTGGAAATTAATCAGATTCTTAACGCATAATATTCCGGTATCCGCACGGCGAGGCACGCATGACACTGACTGCAAAAGGCTTTTTGTTTGATCTGGACGGCACACTGGCTGATTCTCTGCATGTGGTGGAGCGTGCCTGGCTGGCATTTGCCCGTCGTACCGGTGCGGACGAGGATGAAGTTAAGCATTTTATTCACGGCAAACCGGCGGTTGAGTCCATCCGCCATTTTCTGCCGGATGCGGATGAAAGTGAAATCGCCGCGCAGCTGGCGTGGGTGACAGAGCAGGAGATCAGGGAGAGTGATCAGGTCACAGACCTGCCCGGTGCGCAGGCACTGCTGGCGCGTCTGGTTTCCCTTGAAATTCCGTGGGCGATTGTCACTTCCGGTTCTGTGGCGATAGCCCGTCCGCGTCACAGTGCGGCGAATCTGCCGGAGCCGGATGCCTGGGTGACAGCCGATAATATCACCCGCGGTAAACCGGACCCGCAACCCTACCTGCTGGGTGCGGAAAAGCTCGGGCTGGCACCCCGTGACTGTTTTGTGTTTGAGGATGCCACCGCCGGTCTGCTCTCCGGGCTGGATGCCGGTTGTCAGGTAATTGCCGTACATGTCCCGGCCGGAACACCGCGCACGGATGAACTGGCGATGCGGGTGGATTCACTGACAGAAATAGAGATTCAGAAAGCGGCGGACGGCACGGTGACGCTGACCCGTCGTCCCGGCTGACCGCCGGTAAACATGCGGCGCAGTACCCGGTCAGACGATGAAGAACCCCGGGGCTGTGCATTAACAGAAAACGATGAGACAGGATGTTCGCTGTCCGGGCATTGACGAAAGAGGACGTTGGTGAATACGGAACTCGTGTGGGTGCTGACCCTGCTGTTTATCGCCATTGTTTTATTTACCACCAACAAGGTCCGGATGGATGTTGTGGCGTTGCTGGTGATCACCGCCTTCGTACTCAGCGGTACGCTTACCGTTAATGAAGCCGTTGCCGGTTTCAGTGATCCCAATATTCTGCTGATTGCCGCTCTGTTTGTTATCGGGGAGGGGCTGGTGCGTACCGGGGTTGCCTATCAGATGGGTGACTGGCTGGTGCGGGTGGCCGGCTCCGGCGAAACCCGTCTGCTGGTGTTCCTGATGGTCAGTGTTGCCGGGCTCGGCGCATTTATGAGCTCGACCGGCGTGGTGGCTATCTTTATCCCTGTTGTGCTCAGTGTCTCTGCACGTATGAAAATCCCGCCTTCACGGCTGATGATGCCGCTCGGCTTTGCCGGGCTTATCAGCGGTATGATGACGCTGGTGGCGACACCGCCGAACATGGTGGTGAACAGTGTCCTGGAAATGGAAGGTATCAAAGGCTTTCATTTCTTCTCGGTTACCCCTATAGGATTACTGATCCTGCTGGCCGGTGTCGGCTATATGCTGATTGCCCGCCACTGGCTGGGCAGCAAACAGCCGGAGAAAGCAGGGGACAATGTACAGCGTACCTTTCGTGACCTGATCCGCGACTACAAACTGAGCGGCCGCGCGCGGCGTCTTGCTGTCCGTAACGGTTCACCGCTGATTGGCAAAACGCTCGACGAACTGCACCTGCGTACCCGCTACGGTGCCAATGTGGTGGGGATTGAGCGCTGGCGTCGTTTCCGGCGGGTGATGGTCGGTGCAACCGGCGGTATGGAACTGCGTGACCGTGATGTGCTGCTGATTGATATGTCGGCCAGTGATATGGATCTGCGCGAATTTTGTGCCGAACAGATGCTGGAACCGATGATCCTGCGCGGCGAGTATTTCTCAGAACACTCCCGCAATGTGGGGATGGCGGAAGTCTCCCTGAATCCTGAAAGTGAACTTATCGGCAAAAGTCTGCGGGATATCGGTTTCCGTACCCGTTACGGGCTGAATGTGCTGGGGCTGCGGCGGGGCGGCTCGGCCCTTGACGGCAATATTGTGGATGAGCCGCTGCAACTCGGGGATATTCTGCTGGTGGTCGGCGACTGGAAAATTATCCGCGCGCTGGCGACCAAACGGCGTCACTTTATTGTGCTGAATCTGGCAGCGGAAGCAGAAGCCGTGGTGCCGGCGGCATCTCAGGCACCGCATGCCCTGTTTTGTCTGGCGCTGATGGTGGCGATGATGGTCACCAATGAAATTCCGAATTTTATTGCGGCACTGATTGCCTGCCTGCTGATGGGTAAATTCCGCTGCATCGATATGGAAAGTGCGTACCGCTCAATCCACTGGCCGAGCATCATTCTGATTGTGGGGATGATGCCGTTTGCGCTGGCGTTACAGAAAACCGGCGGTATTACGCTGATTGTCAGCGGACTGATGGATGTCGCCGGTGATCTGGGGCCGCATGTCATGTTGACAGCCTTGTTTGTGCTGTGTGCGACTATCGGGCTGTTTATCTCGAATACCGCGACAGCGGTTCTGATGGCACCGATTGCTATCCAGGCGGCACATGAAATGCAGGTATCGCCGCTGCCGTTTGCGATGGTGGTGGGGGTGGCGGCATCTGCTGCCTTTATGACACCGGTTTCATCCCCGGTAAACACGCTGGTGCTCGGGCCGGGGAATTACACTTTCGGGGATTTCGTCAAAATAGGCGTGCCGTTTACGCTGGTGGTGATGGCAATCAGTATCGCGGTGATCCCGTTACTCTTCCCGTTCTGACGGCGTGCCCTGATGAAAGCGCAGTTGCCAGATATCCGGGGCGGTTTCTGTCCACAGAGATGAGCGGTTTGTTTCTCTGATGCAGCGGCCTCCGGCCAGCTGAAAGCTGCGGTAGGTGATTAACACACAACTGCCGCTGATTTGTGAACAGCGATAATCACCGGAATAGATGTGCTGTGCATGCTGTACGGGTGATAACAGGTCATTCAGTGTGTCGTCTTTGTCCGCGGAGACACCTGAGCGGCAAAATTCAAAGAATGCCGGATGCAGCAGGACTGAGAGCGTCTGATAATCCCCTCTGTACCACGGACGGTGCAACCGTTTCTCCTGACGAATCAGCTTTCTGAATAATTCTGTTTCATGCATAAACAAGTATCCCGTTCGTTACTGACTGATCTCATCCAGTGACAGACTGAAGCCCGGAATAAACACGTCGCGGAAATAATCCATTTCCGGGCTGCGGCGTTCTTCCAGGGTTTTTTCCAGCCGGGCTTTTGCCAGATGAAATTCAGTATTACCCGCACCAATCTCTTCCAGACACTTGAGATAAGCACACAGGGCATCTGCCTGTTTGACAATTGCCGCATCTTCCGGTGAATGCGCGTCTTCATCAATCAGCGGGGCAAAATCTGCCTGTAATTCTTCGGGGATCATGGCAATCAGTTTCTTTTGTGCCATCCGTTCGATTTTTTTGTATTCATGTGCAATCTGCGGATTGTAATACTTGATAGGCGTCGGCAGGTCACCGGTGATCACTTCGCTGGCATCATGGTACATCGCCAGCAGGGCGATTTTTTCCGGATTGAGTGTACCGCCGAATTTGCGGTTTTTAATCACGGCCAGCGCATGTGCCACAAACGCCACCTGGAGGCTGTGCTCAGAGACGTTTTCCTGAATCACATTACGCATCAGCGGCCAGCGGGTGATCAGTTTCAGACGGGAAAGGTGGGCAAAAAAGTAACTCATAGACAACATTCCTGACAGCAATCTGTTGATAATAAGAGCGGATATTCTGCGGTGTTCCGGGCGGGATGTAAATAAAAACGGCTTCCCGGGGGAAGCCGCTGACAGCAGAAACGATTACTGACGGTAGTGGGAGAGGAAACGCCCGAAGCGGTTAATCGCCATCTCCAGATCGTCCTCACGCGGCAGTGTCACGATACGGAAATGGTTCGGTTCCGGCCAGTTAAAGGCAGTACCCTGTACCAGCAGTACTTTTTCCTGTAACAGCAGGTCGAGGATCATTTTCTGGTCATCGTGGATATTAAAGCGTTTGGCATCAAATTTCGGGAACATATAGAGTGCGCCCATCGGTTTGACACACGAGCAGCCCGGTATCTGGTTAATCAGTTCCCAGGCTTTGTTGCGCTGTTCATACAGACGGCCGCCGGGATGAATAAACTCGTTGATGCTCTGATAACCGCCGATAGCAGTCTGGATAGCATGCTGCATCGGCACGTTGGCGCACAGACGCATAGACGCAAGCATTTCCAGCCCTTCGATATACCCTTTGGCGTGTTTCTTCGGTCCGTTCAGCACCATCCAGCCCTGACGGAAACCGGCGATACGGTAGGTTTTTGACAGGCCGTTAAAAGTCACGGTCAGCAGATCCGGTGCCATTGCTGCAATTGAGTGGTGGACAGCATCGTCATACAGAATTTTGTCGTAGATTTCGTCAGCAAAGATGATCAGATCATTCTGACGGGCGATTTCGACGATCTCCTGTAACAGGTCTTTACTGTAGACAGCACCGGTCGGGTTATTCGGGTTAATCACCACAATACCGCGGGTGCGCGGGGTGATTTTCTTTTTGATGTCTTCGATATCCGGCATCCAGCCCTGTTCTTCGTCACACATATAGTGCACGGCAGTACCGCCGGAAAGAGAGACAGCACCTGTCCATAACGGATAATCCGGCGCCGGTACCAGCATTTCATCCCCGTTATTCAGCAGCGCCTGCATGGACTGCACAATCAGTTCAGAAACACCGTTACCGATATAGACATCTTCCACGGTCATATCGCGCATGCCGCGTTCCTGATAGAACTGGACAATGGCTTTACGGGCAGAATAGAGGCCTTTTGAATCGCTGTAACCCTGGGAGCTTGGTAAATTACGGATAACATCAACCAGAATTTCGTCCGGGGCATCAAAACCAAATGGCGCCGGGTTACCGATATTCAGTTTGAGAACTTTCTGGCCTTCCTCTTCGAGACGTTTAGCCTCTTTGAGCACCGGCCCGCGAATGTCGTAACAGACATTATCGAGTTTGTTGGATTTCTTTATTATATTCATCTGTTCAGGACCTTAGCGCGTTAATCTTGTATTTAATCAGGCAAAACCCGTTATAACCCACTGTACTCTTACCGTCAGGGCTTTTGAAGCCGGTAAACGTCTTTTGGTGAAAAACAACAGAATTTGTTTTGGAAAGGATCGGGAGTGCCGGTTAATTATTGATATGTCGGAGTATTATTCTTGTTTTTGCGCTTAATGCGGATGTTGTGACTGGCGTGTAGGTGGTTACGGAGTTTTGTAAAGTTATCTATCGGAAGATCATAATTAGTAAAGTAATACAGTGTTTTTACTAAATGGTCAGCAGTTGTTGAAATTGTATAATCTTTTCTTATATATTAACCTATGATGCTGGTAATTATTAGTAGTATAACTAATGAGATTTTACGGCATAATCTGGTTTTAAGAGTATTTGACCTTAAATTTGCAGAATAATCAGATTTATCCTGCAGCAGGACGAATTCGCAGCATGCATTTTTATAAGTTACAAATTGTCTTGTTTCGCAATGTTCGGAAAACAATGCTGTAGGTTACGAAAAATTTGTGTGTTTGTATAGCAGGCCTGCTGTTTTACCATGCTGCATTACATAATGGAGTTACTCACAGTTACGTATTTTTGTTAGTGTTAGTTATGTTTTACTCTACCCTGATATATAGGGTAATGTCTTAGTTGGCTAAGCTATTTTTCATGCCAATAAACACCAGGTAGTTATTAAAAATCAAAATTAGTGAAGAAAAAACAATGATAAATTCAAACCGTCCAGTGTTAAATTTGGATCTCGACCTGCTGCGGACATTTGTGGCAGTCGCAGATCTGAACACCTTCGCGGCGGCAGCAGCGGCAGTATGCCGTACTCAGTCTGCCGTCAGTCAGCAAATGCAGCGTCTCGAGCAGCTCGTCGGGCGCGAACTGTTTGCGCGTCATGGCCGTAACAAGTTACTGACCGATCACGGGTTACAACTGTTAGGTTATGCCCGTCAAATCCTGCGTGCAAATGATGATGCCACCGCATCACTGGCATACAACGATGCAGAAGGGGAGCTACGCATCGGGGCATCCGATGATTCCGTTGACTCACTGCTGCCTTTCTTACTCAACCGTATTGCTTCGGTATACCCGCGTATGGCTGTTGATGTCCGCATCAAACGCAGCCAGTACATTGAAGGTATGCTGGATAACCATGAAATTGATCTGGCGCTGACCACCGCGCGGATCGCCCATCACCCGCGTACTGCCCTGCGTACCGCACCGGTACTGTGGCACTGTGCGCCTGATTTCCAGTTACAGCCGAATGAGCCGATTCCGCTGGTGGTGATGGATGAAACTAACCCGTTCCGCCATCTCGCGGCGGAAACACTGGATGAGGCAGGGGTACCGTGGCGTGTTGCTTATGAAGCCGCATCACTTTCTGCTGTCCGTGCAGCCGTGAATGCTGAAGTCGGCATCACCGCCCGTCCGCTGGAAATGCAGAATGCCGACCTGCGCATTCTGAGTGTCAGCGAAGGGCTGCCGCGCCTGCCGGAAATTCAGTACTGGTTATACCGTAACAGTGACGAGCAGAGCGAGTCAGTGCTGACAGTGTACCAGGCTATTGAAAACAAAAAGACACCGTATACCGTCACACCGGCGGACGATGATAAAGCAGCAGAGTAATGCTGTCATAATCTGACGCGGAACAGACATAATTTGTGACAGTCAGACACACCGCCGGGGGATAATTTCCCCCGGCTTTTTTGTATCCTCTCCCCCCGTACAGAAATCTCATATAAATGTTAACAGCATCACGCCGGGTTCAGGTTTTTGATGTTGTTTTAAGCGCCGTATCGCAGTTTTGTTTACTTGTTTGTTACAATGTTAACAAAATACATGTTCTGTGATTGCCAAAATTAACAGCGCTCATTACATTGCAATAAAACTTTGTTAAAAACCTGACTATATTTATCAGGTTTTTATAAATGGTTATGAATTAATCATTTGTTAAATAATTTTCAGCCAAACTGTGATTGAGATCATAAATATTGACCCTGTTTACCGATGGAAAGACAGGTTTTTCCTGAGATAATGGGTTAGTAAAAGCGATGTATCCGTTAATATAATAAAGTTAATTTTCAATTTGGTTACTTACTGACACGTTTTAGCGATAAAGTCGCACGGCGGGTTAATCTTAAGTTGATAGTTTGTAACAAAATCTGGAAGAGCGGGGAACAATCCGGGTGACCGGCTTTCTCATCACGATAAGTGTTGTATCCGCCATTAAGTTGTTCCTCTCGTGTGTCGCTGTGGTGCTGTATGCAGGTACGGCAGGCAACACCACCTTTAATGAGTAAGCAATGAGTATGTCAACAGCCACTGAAGTTCTGGCCCATAACTGGGCATTTGCCATCTATCTTTTAGGTGCTCTCGGGTTATGTGCATTTATGTTGCTGGGCGCCCGTTATCTCGGGGGCCGTGCAAAAGCACGTGCCAAACATCTCCCTTACGAATCAGGTATTGACTCGGTCGGCAGCGCACGTCTGCGGATGTCTGCGAAGTTCTACCTGGTTGCCATGTTTTTCGTGATTTTCGATGTTGAAGCCTTATACCTGTTTGCCTGGTCTGTTTCGGTCAGAGAAACAGGCTGGATAGGGTTCACCGAAGCCGCAATCTTTATTCTGGTGTTATTGGCAGGGCTGTTCTATCTGGCACGTATCGGCGCGCTGGACTGGACACCTGTACGTTCACGCCGCGAGGTGAAACACCCGAGCGTTGTGAACAAAATCAATAACAATCAACCGTAGTCAATAGTGAGGCACAAGATGGATTATACGCTCACCCGCATCGATCCAAACGGTGAGAATGACCGTTATCCCCTGCAAAAACAAGAGGTTGTCAGTGACCCGCTTGAGCAGCACGTTCACCGCAGCGTGTATATGGGGAAACTCGAACATGCATTACACGATATGGTTAACTGGGGCCGTAAAAACTCCCTGTGGCCGTTTAACTTCGGTCTTTCCTGCTGTTACGTAGAGATGGTGACCTCCTTCACGGCAGTACATGACGTCGCCCGTTTTGGTGCGGAAGTACTGCGTGCCTCGCCGCGTCAGGCGGACTTTATGGTTGTGGCCGGAACCTGCTTTACCAAAATGGCTCCGGTTATTCAGCGTCTGTATGACCAGATGCTGGAACCGAAATGGGTTATCTCCATGGGCGCCTGTGCCAACTCCGGTGGTATGTATGACATTTACTCCGTAGTACAGGGTGTCGATAAATTCATTCCGGTGGATGTGTATATCCCGGGCTGCCCGCCGCGTCCTGAAGCCTATATGCAGGCGCTGATGCTGTTACAGGAATCTATCGGAAAAGAGCGCCGCCCGCTGTCGTGGGTGGTGGGTGATCAGGGTGTTTACCGCGCCAATATGCAGTCAGAAAAAGAACGAAAACGCGGTGAACGGATTGCAGTAACAAACCTGCGCTCCCCGGACGAAATTTAAGGCTTTCGGGCCACCGGGCGCAATATTTGCAATGTGTTGCGTCCATTGAACCCTGAATAACTGTTGTGGTGAAGAATGATGACAGAAAGTAATACGCAGACCGCACAGCGTCCCGCGTGGCAGACTCATGATTACCTGGATGATCCGGTTATTGAGGAACTGCGCCGTAAGTTCGGTCCTGACGCATTTACGGTTCAGCCGACACGTACCGGGATGCCGGTCGTCTGGGTGAAGCGTGAGCAGCTTCTGGAAGTACTGTTTTATCTTAAATCGCTGCCGAAACCGTATGTGATGCTGTTCGATCTGCACGGGACGGATGAGCGCCAGCGCACCCATCGCGAAGGTCTGCCGGCGGCGGACTATTCCGTGTTTTATCACCTGATTTCCATTGAGCGTAACCGCGACATCATGCTCAAAGTGGCGTTGAGTGAAAACGACCTGCATGTCCCGACGGTGATCTCCGCGTTCCCGAATGCAAACTGGTATGAGCGCGAAACCTGGGAAATGTTCGGCATTATTATCGACGGGCACCCGAATCTGCGCCGCATTATGATGCCGCCGACCTGGGAAGGGCATCCGCTGCGTAAGGATTACCCGGCGCGGGCAACGGAATTTGATCCGTTTGTTCTGACCAAACAGAAAGAAGATCTGGAAATGGAGGCGCTGACCTTCAAACCGGAAGAGTGGGGTATGAAACGCGGCAATGAGAACGAGGACTTTATGTTCCTGAACCTCGGCCCGAACCACCCGTCTTCCCACGGTGCATTCCGTATCATCTTACAGCTTGACGGTGAAGAGATTGTCGATTGCGTGCCGGATATCGGTTATCACCACCGCGGCGCGGAAAAAATGGGTGAGCGTCAGTCATGGCACAGCTACATTCCGTATACCGATCGTATTGAATACCTCGGCGGCTGCGTCAACGAAATGCCGTATGTGCTGGCGGTGGAAAAACTGGCAGGCATCGAAGTTCCGGCACGTGTGGATGTGATCCGCGTGATGCTGTCAGAGCTGTTCCGCATTAACAGTCACCTGCTGTATATCAGTACCTTTATTCAGGATACCGGGGCGATGACGCCGGTCTTCTTTGCCTTTACTGACCGCCAGAAGATTTATGATGTGGTGGAAGCCATTACCGGTTTCCGTATGCATCCGGCCTGGTTCCGTATCGGCGGCGTGGCACACGATCTGCCGAAAGGCTGGGATCGCCTGCTGCGTGATTTCCTCGACTGGATGCCGAAACGCCTGGAATCCTATGTCACTGCCGCACTGAAAAACTCCATTCTCAAAGGCCGTTCTGTCGGTGTTGCTGCTTACAATGCGAAAGAAGCACTTGACTGGGGCGTAACCGGTGCCGGTCTGCGTGCGACCGGGATTGACTTTGACGTGCGTAAATGGCGTCCGTACTCCGGTTATGAGAATTTCGATTTTGAAGTGCCTGTTGCCGCCAACGGCGACTGTTATGACCGTGTGATGCTGAAAGTGGAAGAAGTGCGCCAGAGTCTGCGCATTCTGGAACAGTGCCTGAAAAACATGCCGGAAGGGCCATTCAAAGCGGATCACCCGCTGACCACGCCGCCGCCGAAAGAGCGCACCTTACAGCACATTGAAACCATGATTAACCATTTCCTCCAGGTGTCATGGGGTCCGGTGATGCCGGCTCAGGAATCATTCCAGATGATTGAGGCGACAAAAGGAATTAACAGCTATTACCTGACCAGTGACGGCAGCACCATGAGTTACCGTACCCGAATCCGTACACCAAGTTATGCCCATCTGCAGCAGATCCCGTCAGTGATCAGCGGCAGTCTGGTGTCTGACCTGATTGTGTACCTCGGAAGTATCGATTTCGTTATGTCGGATGTGGATCGCTGATTATGCAAGAACTGAACCCTGAAGCAAAAAAAGCACTGCAAGGCGCAGTGAATGCGGCGCAGCCAGCCGGAAAACAACCTGATTTTGTGCTGAGTGACGAAGAGCGCGCCGAAATCGAAGCGGAAAAACACCATTATGAAGATCCGCGTGCCGCCTCTATCGAAGCACTGAAAATTGTGCAGAAACACCGTGGCTGGGTGGAAGACGGCGCGATTTACGCCATCAGCGATGTGCTGGGTATCCCGGCAAGTGACGTGGAAGGTGTGGCGACATTCTACAGCCAGATCTACCGCCAGCCGGTCGGCCGTCATGTGATCCGTTACTGTGACAGCGTGGTGTGCCACATCACCGGTTACCAGGGGATCAAGGCCGCACTTGAGCGCAAACTGAATATTCAGCCGGGACAGACAACCGCCGACGGCCGCTTTACGCTGCTGCCGACCTGCTGCCTCGGAAACTGTGACAAAGGGCCGACCATGATGGTTGATGAAGATACCCACAGTCACGTGACGCCTGAAGCCATTGAAACGTTACTGGAGCAGTATCCATGACAGTGAAAACGGTTTGCCGTACTGCGGAAACCCATCCTCTCACCTGGCGGTTGCGCGACGACCATCAGCCGGTGTGGCTGGATGAATACCGCAGTAAAAACGGTTATGCGGGGGCGGAACGCGCCCTGAAAGGCATGGCACCGGATGAGATCACCGGTCTCGTCAAAGACGCGGGTCTGAAGGGCCGCGGCGGTGCGGGGTTCTCCACGGGTCTGAAATGGAGCCTGATGCCGAAAGACGAGAGCATGAATATCCGTTACCTGCTGTGTAACGCCGATGAAATGGAACCGGGCACCTACAAAGACCGGCTCCTGATGGAACAACTGCCGCACCTGCTGGTGGAAGGGATGCTGATCAGCGCCTTTGCCCTGAAAGCATACCGGGGCTATATCTTCCTGCGCGGTGAGTACATTGAGGCAGCGAAACACCTGCGTCATGCCATTGAAGAAGCGAAAGCCGCCGGTCTGCTGGGGAAAAACATCCTCGGCAGCGGGTTTGATTTCGAGCTGTTTGTGCACACCGGTGCCGGGCGTTATATCTGCGGGGAAGAAACCGCACTGATTAACTCCCTGGAAGGCCGCCGCGCCAATCCGCGCTCCAAACCGCCGTTCCCGGCCAGTTCCGGGGTATGGGGAAAACCGACCTGTGTCAACAACGTCGAAACCCTGTGTAACGTGCCGGCGATTCTGGCGCACGGCAAAGAGTGGTACATCGGTCTGAGTGAAGGCAAAAGTACCGATGCCGGGACCAAACTGATGGGCTTTTCCGGCCGCGTGAAAAATCCGGGTGTCTGGGAACTGCCGTTCGGTACCACTGCCCGCGAGATCCTGGAGGATTACGCCGGGGGCATGCGTGACGGACTGACCTTAAAAGCCTGGCAGCCGGGCGGTGCGGGAACGGATTTTCTGACACAGGATCACCTTGATTTGCCAATGGATTTCGAACATATCGGCAAAGCAGGCAGCCGTCTGGGAACGGCGCTGGCGATGGCGGTGGATAATGAAATCAATATGGTGTCACTGACCCGTAACCTCGAAGAATTTTTTGCCCGTGAATCCTGCGGCTGGTGTACACCGTGCCGTGACGGATTGCCGTGGAGCGTGAAAATTCTGCGCGCAATAGAAAAAGGGGAAGGCCAGCCGGGAGACATTGAGACATTAGAGCAATTATGTCGTTTCCTCGGACCGGGTAAAACCTTCTGCGCACACGCGCCGGGCGCGGTAGAGCCGTTACAGAGTGCGATCAAATATTTCCGTGATGAGTTTGAAGCGGGGATCGTACAGCCTGTTTACGGCAACGTGCAGACCATTGCCGGGATACAGCCGAACCTGCTGAAGCAGCGCTGGTGATCCCTTACGGATTTTTCGTTTAACGCCTGCATAGCAGGCCTTTTGGAAGCATGCTGACTATGGCTACAATACATGTAGACGGCAAAGAATATGAAGTCGACGGGGCGGATAACCTGCTGCATGCCTGCCTTTCGCTCGGACTTGATATTCCCTATTTTTGCTGGCATCCGGCGCTGGGAAGCGTCGGCGCTTGCCGCCAGTGTGCGGTAAAGCAATATCAGAATGCCGATGACACCCGTGGTCGTCTGGTAATGTCATGTATGACACCGGCACAGGACGGCACCTTTATCTCGATTGATGATGAAGAAGCCAGACAGTTCCGGGAAAGTGTGGTGGAGTGGCTGATGACCAACCACCCGCACGATTGTCCTGTCTGTGAAGAGGGCGGTAACTGCCATCTTCAGGATATGACCGTCATGACCGGGCATTCAGTGCGCAAATACCGCTTCACAAAACGTACTCATCAGAATCAGGAGCTGGGGCCGTTTGTTGCACATGAAATGAACCGCTGTATCGCCTGTTACCGTTGTGTCCGTTACTACAAAGATTATGCGGACGGTACGGATTTCGGGGTTTACGGCGCACACGACAACGTGTACTTCGGGCGTCCGGAAAGCGGCACACTGGAAAGTGAATTCTCCGGTAACCTGGTGGAAATCTGCCCGACCGGGGTCTTTACCGATAAAACACACTCAGAACGTTATAACCGCAAATGGGATATGCAGTTTGCACCGAGCGTCTGCCAGCAGTGCAGCGTCGGCTGTAACATCAGCCCGGGCGAGCGTTACGGCGAACTGCGCCGTATCGAAAACCGTTATAACGGTACTATCAACCATTACTTCCTCTGCGATAAAGGCCGCTTCGGTTACGGTTATGTCAACCGTGATGACCGTCCGCGTCAGCCGCAGCAGCGTCGTGGTGATGACTGGCTCACGATCAATGCGGAGCAGGCGGAACGTGCCGCGGCAGACATGCTGTATCACGCGAAACGCACTATCGGTATCGGTTCGCCGCGTGCCAGTGTGGAAAGCAACTTTGCACTGCGTGAACTGGTCGGGGCGGAAAACTTCTTCAGCGGCCTGTCCGCCGGTGAACAGCACCGTCTGGAAATGATGCTGGAAATCTTACAGCAGGGCGGTATCTATACCCCGTCACTGCGTGAGATGGAAAACTATGATGCGGTGCTGGTGCTGGGTGAAGATCTGACCCAGACCGCTGCCCGCGTGGCGCTCTCTGTCCGTCAGGCCGTGAAGGGCAAAGCCCGCGAAATGGCTGCTGCACAGAAAGTGGCGGACTGGCAGATTGCCGCTATCCAGAATATCGGCCAGCGTGCGAAATACCCGCTGTTTGTCACGGCGGCAGATACCACCCGTCTGGCAGATGTGGCGGCACTGCATTACAACGCCCCTGTGGATGATCAGGCGCGTCTGGGTTTCGCGGTTGCCAATATCATTGATAACACGGCCCCGGCGGTGACGGATTTACCGGCTGATGTGAAAGCACAGGCGGAAATGATTGCACAGGCGCTGAGCGGTGCGAAAAAACCGCTGATTATCAGCGGCAGCAACCCCGGCAGTGATGCATTGATTCAGGCGGCGGCAAACGTAGCCTGGGCACTGAAAGATAAAGGCATTGACGCCGGACTGACCTTTGTCGGTGCGGAAGCCAACAGCTTTGGTGCCGCGATGACGGAAGCACAGCCGCTGGATAAAGCACTGGCTCTGCTGGCAGACGGCAGCGCGGATACCGTGGTGGTGATGGAAAACGACCTTTACCGCCATGCGGATAAAGCCGCCGTTGACCGTGCTCTGGACGCCGCTGCGAATGTGATTGTGCTGGATCATCAGCGCACTGACATCATGGATAAAGCCTCACTGATCCTCTCCGCCAGCAGTTTTGCGGAAAGTGACGGTACGCTCATCAACCACGAAGGCCGCGCACAGCGCTTCTTCCAGGTCTATGAGCCATCCTTCTACGACAAATCCATTATTATGCATGAAAGCTGGCGCTGGCTGACCGCGCTGTACAACGACCTGAATGAAAATACCCGTGACTGGTCACAGCTGGATCATGTGATTGATGCCTGCATTGAACAGATGCCGCACCTGGCCGGTATCAAAGATGCCGCACCGGATGCCGCATTCCGTATCCGCGGACAGAAACTGGCCCGTGAGCCGCACCGCTACAGCGGGCGTACTGCGATGCTGGCGAATGTCAGTGTTCATGAGCAGCGTCAGCCGCAGGATAAAGACACGGCGTTTGCCTTCTCGATGGAAGGGAACAACAGCCCGACAGCACCGCGTCAGCAAATTCCGTTTGCCTGGGCGCCGGGCTGGAACTCACCGCAGGCATGGAACAAATTCCAGGCGGAAGTGGGTGGTCATCTGCGTTTCGGTGATCCGGGTGTGCGTCTGTTCAGCGAAAAAGACGGTGGTATGGATTATTTCAGCACCATCCCGGCTGCATTTGCACCGCAGCAGAATGTCTGGACAGTTGCGCCGTATTATCACCTGTTCGGCAGTGAAGAGTTATCACAGCGCTCACCGGTGATTCAGGAGCGTATGACGGAAAGCTATGTGATGCTGAATGCTCAGGATGCACAGCAGCTGAATGTGGCGGAAGGTCAGATTCTGTCGGTACAGCTGACTGACAGCGCACTGACACTGCCGGTACGTATCAGCACACAGCTGGCCGCCGGACAAATCGGCCTGCCGCTGGGGATGCCGGGTATTTCACCGGTACTGGCGGGTGCGTCGGTTAATCTGCAGGAGGTGGCACAATGAGCAGCTGGTTTACACCTGAATTAATCGATGTGCTGATTAATATTCTCAAAGCCATTGTGATCCTGCTGGTGGTCGTGACCTGCGGTGCTTTTATGAGCTTCGGGGAACGCCGCCTGCTGGGGCTGTTCCAGAACCGTTACGGGCCGAACCGTGTGGGCTGGGGCGGGTCGCTCCAGCTGGTCGCGGACATGATCAAAATGTTCTTTAAAGAGGACTGGACACCGAAATTCGCTGACCGCTTTATCTTCACTCTGGCACCGATGGTGGCATTTACCTCGCTGCTGCTGGCCTTTGCGATTGTGCCGGTCAGCCCTGACTGGGTGGTGGCGGATCTCAATATCGGGATTCTGTTCTTCCTGATGCTGGCGGGCCTGGCGGTGTATGCCGTGCTGTTCGCGGGCTGGTCGAGTAACAATAAATACTCTCTGCTCGGAGCGATGCGTGCGTCGGCTCAGACGGTCAGTTATGAAGTGTTCCTTGGTCTGTCAGTTCTCGGTGTGGTGGCGCAGGCGGGGTCGTTTAACCTGCTGGATATCGTCAACTCCCAGAGCACAGTATGGAACGTCATCCCGCAGATTTTCGGCTTTATCACTTTTGCGATTGCGGGCGTGGCCGTGTGTCACCGTCACCCGTTTGACCAGCCGGAAGCCGAACAGGAACTGGCGGACGGTTATCACATTGAATATTCGGGGATGAAGTTCGGTCTGTTCTTCGTCGGGGAATATATCGGTATCGTGACAGTTTCCGCCCTGATTGTGACACTGTTCTTCGGGGGCTGGCACGGACCTTTCCTGCCGCCGTTTGTCTGGTTCGCGTTAAAAACCGCTTTCTTTATGATGATGTTTATCCTGATCCGTGCGTCGCTGCCGCGTCCGCGTTATGACCAGGTGATGTCATTCGGCTGGAAAGTGTGTCTGCCGCTGACACTGATAAACCTGCTGGTGACAGCAGCCGTGATCCTGATAGCTCAATAAGGGGTGATTGAACCATGACATTGAAAGAGTTAGTGGTTGGTTTCGCCACCCAGGTACGCAGTATTTGGATGATAGGGCTTCATGCCTTCCATAAACGCGAAACCCAGATGTACCCGGAAGAGCCGGTTTACCTGCCGCCGCGCTACCGCGGCCGGATTGTGCTGACGCGCGACCCGGACGGTGAGGAGCGCTGTGTTGCCTGTAACCTGTGCGCCGCGGTCTGTCCGGTCGGCTGTATCTCTCTGCAAAAGGCAGAACAGGAAGACGGCCGCTGGTATCCGGAATTTTTCCGCATCAACTTCTCACGCTGCATTTTCTGCGGATTATGCGAAGAAGCCTGCCCGACCACCGCAATTCAGCTGACGCCGGATTTCGAACTGGGCGAGTTTAAGCGCCAGGATCTGGTGTATGAAAAAGAAGATTTATTAATCTCCGGTCCGGGTAAATATCCTGACTATAACTTCTATCACAAAACCGGGATGGCGGTTGCGGGCAAAGCCAAAGGCGAAGCCGACAACGAAGCCAAGCCGATTGATGTGAAAAGTCTGCTGCCATAAGGGGAGAATAACGATGGAAATTACCTTTTATGTTGCCGGACTGATCGCCATTCTGGCCACGCTGTGTGTGATCACACAGACCAACCCGGTGCATGCGCTGCTGTATCTGATCACCTCGCTGCTGGCACTCTCTGCGGTCTTCTTTGCCCTCGGTGCGTATTTCGCCGGTGCTCTGGAGATTATCGTCTACGCAGGTGCCATCATGGTGCTGTTCGTGTTTGTGGTGATGATGCTCAACCTCGGGCGGGCGGTTGTCGACCAGGAACGCAAATGGCTGTCACCGTCTGTCTGGATGGGGCCGGGCCTGCTCTCGGCGGTTCTGCTCGGCGTGATGATCTACGGTATCCGCTCACTGAGTGATAACGGTATCGCCGGTGACGTTGTCACTGCTAAACAGGTGGGTATCAGTCTGTTCGGCCCGTATGTTCTGGTGGTTGAGCTTGCCTCTTTCCTGCTGCTGGCGGGGCTGGTGGTGGCATACCACATCGGGCGTGACGAAAAAGCGGGCGGCGATCTAGTCAGTCAGCGCAACACGGAGGAAAAAGCATGATCCCTCTGCACCACGGATTAATTCTCGCGGCTGTGCTCTTCATCCTCGGTTTCACCTGTCTGGTGATCCGCCGCAATCTGCTGTTTATGCTGATTGGTCTGGAAGTGATGATCAACGCGGCGGCTCTGGCGTTTGTCGTCGGCGGCAGTTACTGGAACCAGCCGGACGGACAGGTAATGTATATCCTGGCCATCAGTCTGGCGGCGGCTGAAGCGAGTATCGGGCTGGCACTGTTGCTGCAATTGCATCGTCAGCGTCAGGATCTGGATATTGATAAAGTCAGTGAGATGCGCGGATGAACTTACTCTTTTTAACCATTTTGCTGCCGCTGATTGGCTTTCTGTTATTAGCCTTTTCACGCGGCCGCTGGTCAGAAAATGTGTCAGCCACCATCGGCACCGGGTCGGTGGGACTGGCGGCACTCACGGCGCTGTGGGCGGGGATGGATTTCTTCGCTGACGGCGGCGGGGTGTATCAGCAGACACTGTGGACATGGATGGATACCGCTTCCTTCTCCATCCCGGTCACTCTGGTACTGGACGGCCTGTCGCTGACCATGCTGGGCGTGGTCACAGGTGTTGGTTTCCTGATCCACATGTATGCCTCCTGGTATATGCGCGGTGAGGAGGGGTATTCCCGCTTCTTCGCTTATACCAACCTGTTTATCGCCAGTATGGTGATTCTGGTACTGGCCGATAACATGCTGCTGATGTATCTCGGCTGGGAAGGCGTGGGGCTGTGCAGTTATCTGCTGATCGGTTTCTATTACACCAATCCGGCCAACGGTGCGGCAGCGATGAAAGCCTTTATCGTGACCCGTATCGGTGATGTGTTCCTGGCGATCGGCATGTTTATTCTGTGGGATAAACTGGGTACGCTGAGCTTCCGTGAACTGGCGGTTCTGGCTCCGCAGCATATCGCAGCGGGCTCCGACCTGATTTTCTGGGCGACACTGATGATCCTCGGCGGTGCGGTCGGTAAATCCGCGCAGCTACCACTCCAGACCTGGCTTGCGGATGCCATGGCCGGTCCGACACCGGTTTCGGCACTGATCCACGCCGCGACCATGGTAACCGCGGGTGTGTATCTGATTGCCCGTACCCACGAGCTGTTCCTGTTATCACCGGAAGTGCTGCATTTAGTCGGTGTGGTCGGTGCTGTCACCCTGGTGATGGCCGGTTTTGCCGCACTGGTGCAGACGGATATCAAACGTGTTCTTGCCTATTCCACCATGAGCCAGATTGGTTATATGTTCCTGGCGCTCGGTGTGCAGGCGTGGGATGCGGCGATTTTCCACCTGATGACCCATGCATTCTTCAAAGCCCTGTTATTCCTGGCCTCCGGCTCAGTGATCCTGGCCTGTCACCACGAGCAGAACATCTTTAAGATGGGCGGACTGCGGAAAAAAATTCCGTTTGTCTATCTCTGCTTCCTGGTCGGCGGTGCCGCACTGGCTGCGCTGCCGCTTATCACCGCCGGTTTCTACAGTAAAGATGAAATCCTGTGGGGTGCCGTGGTTCAGGGGCAGAATCCGCTGTTTATCGCCGGTCTGGTCGGTGCCTTTATGACATCCCTCTATACCTTCCGGATGATTTTCATCGTGTTCCACGGTAAAGAGCATACACAGGCGCATGCGGTGAAAGGCTTTACGCATACTTTCCCGTTACTGGTGCTGATGGTGCTGTCCACCGCAGCCGGTGCCTTTATCCCGCAGCCGCTGCACGGCGTGTTCCCGGCGGAAACCCTTACCGGTTCTGCTGACAGCAAACTGACCACCGAAATTATCTCCGGTGTGGTTGCTGTGGCGGGGATTGTGCTGGCCGCAATGCTCTGGCTGGGACGCCGCACGCTGGTGACAGCGATCGCGAATTCCGCGCCGGGACGTTTCTTCTCGGCCTGGTGGTACCGCGCATGGGGCTTTGATGACCTGTATGATGCGATTTTTGTTAAGCCGTTTAAAGCGGTGGGCTGGTTACTGCAAAGTGATCCGCTGAACAGCCTGATGAATCTGCCTGCGCTGTTTGCCCGCTGGAGTAACAAAGGACTGAGCCTGAGTGAAAACGGACAGGTCCGCTGGTATATCGCCTCTATGGGGCTGGGTGCAGTGCTGGTTCTCGCTCTGCTGTTTTTGGTTTAAATAAGGGACACATTGCGCCATGCTATTACCCTGGCTGATTTTACTTCCCTTCATCGGCGGCCTGCTGTGCTGGCAGGCTGAGCGCTTCGGCACTAAGCTGCCGCGCTGGATCGCGCTGCTGGCGATGGGGATTACGTTATTCCTTTCTCTGTATCTGTGGATGCAGGGGAATTACAGCTTAGTTAACCCGAAAGGTCTTCCGGACTGGCAGGAGCAGTATTTCCTGGAGTGGATACCGCGTTTCGGCATTAATATTCATCTGGCTCTGGACGGCCTGTCGCTGCTGATGGTGGTGCTGACCGCGCTGCTCGGCCTGCTGGCTATCCTCTGTTCCTGGGGTGAAAACCAGCCGTATCAGGGCTTCTTCCATCTTAACCTGCTGTGGATACTCGGCGGTGTGATGGGCGTGTTCCTGGCGATGGATCTTTTCCTGTTCTTCTTCTTCTGGGAAATGATGCTGGTGCCGATGTACTTCCTGATCGCACTCTGGGGACACAGCGGTTCTGACGGCAAAACCCGTATCGGGGCGGCAACCAAGTTCTTCATCTATACCCAGGCGAGTGGTCTGGTGATGCTGATTGCCATTATGGCACTGGCGATTGTTCACCAGAACGCCACCGGTCAGTGGAGCTTCGCGTATGAAGATCTGCTGAATACGCCGATGAGCTATGGTGTGCAGTATATGCTGATGCTGGGCTTCTTTATCGCGTTCGCGGTCAAGATGCCGGTGGTGCCGCTGCACGGCTGGCTGCCGGATGCGCACAGTCAGGCGCCGACAGCCGGTTCTGTCGATCTGGCGGGTATTCTGCTGAAAACCGCGGCTTATGGTCTGCTGCGTTTCAGTCTGCCGCTGTTCCCTGAAGCCTCTGCGGACTTCACACCAATCGCGATGTGGCTGGGTGTCGTGGGCATCTTCTACGGCGCGTGGATGGCCTTTAAACAGACGGATATCAAGCGTCTGATCGCCTACACCAGTGTCTCGCATATGGGTTTTGTGCTGATTGCGATTTACTCGGCGAGTATGCTGGCGTATCAGGGCGCGGTGATGCAGATGATTGCACACGGTCTGTCTGCGGCGGGTCTGTTTATTCTGTGCGGTCAGTTATATGAACGCCTCGGTACCCGTGATATGCGGCAGATGGGCGGTCTGTGGAAACGGATTAAGTTCCTGCCTGCGCTGTCGCTGTTCTTTGCGGTGGCGACGCTCGGGATGCCGGGCACCGGTAACTTCGTCGGTGAGTTCATGATCCTGTTCGGCAGCTTCGGCAGCTACACCCTGATCACCGTGATTTCCTCGGCGGGTCTGGTGTTTGCTTCCGTCTACGCGCTGTGGATGATGCAGCAGGCGTATTACGGCGCACCGAAGTCTGAAGAGCCTATCGCGGGCATGAATCTGCGTGAATTTTCCATCGTGATGCTGCTGGTGGTCTTACTGGTGATTCTGGGTGTTTACCCGCAGCCGGTGCTGGACACCTCGTCAGCGGCGATGGCAAATATTCAGCAGTGGTACACTGCTTCAATTTCAAATACAGGGTTGTAACGCGCCATGACAATAACTCCTCAACAACTGATCGCACTCTCACCACTGCTGATTATCGGGTTGACAGTGGTGGTTGTGATGCTGTCCATTGCGTGGCGACGCGATCACTTTATTAATGCCACACTGACCGTCATTGGTCTGAACCTTGCGCTGCTGTCTCTGTACTTTGTCGGGCAGCAGCAGCCGATGGATGTGACACCGCTGGTACACATTGACGGCTACAGCATGTTTTACACCGGGCTTATCCTGATTTCATCGCTGGCTACCACGACCTTTGCCTATTCGTGGCTGGAGACCTATCCGGATAACAAAGAAGAGTTCTATCTGCTGGTACTGATTGCCACGCTCGGCGGCATTCTGCTGTCGGGTGCGGATCACCTGGCGTCCTTCTTTATCGGGATTGAACTGCTGACGCTGCCGCTGTTCGGGCTGATCGGTTATGCCTTCCGTCAGAAACGCTCACTGGAAGCGTCCATCAAATATATGCTGATGTCAGCGGCGGCCTCGTCTTTCCTGCTGTTCGGGATGGCGCTGCTGTACGCGGAATCCGGTGATTTATCGTTTGAAGGATTAGGCCGCAGTCTGACGGACAGTCAGATTCATCAGCCGCTGGTACTGACCGGGCTGGGCATGATGATTGTCGGTATCGGCTTTAAACTGTCGCTGTTTCCGTTCCAGTTATGGACACCGGATGTGTATCAGGGCGCACCGGCACCGGTTTCCACTTTCCTGGCGACGGCCAGCAAGATCGGGATTTTTGCCGCGGTGCTGCGCCTGCTGGTACTGGCACCGATGGCGGATTCCGGGACATTGCAGACCGTTCTGACCGTGATTGCGATTGCGTCTATCCTGTTCGGTAACCTGATGGCGATCACCCAGAACAGCATCAAGCGGATGCTGGGGTATTCGTCTATTGCTCACCTCGGGTATCTGCTGGTGGCCTTTATCGCGGTGAATGATCCGAAACTGGCGGAAGAGACTGCCGGAATCTATCTGGCCGGTTATCTGTTTGCCAGCCTCGGTGCGTTCGGTGTGGTCAGTCTGATGTCCAGCCCGTACACCGGACCGGATGCGGACTCCCTGCATGCTTATCGTGGTCTGTTCTGGCGCAAACCGGTGCTGGCAGCGGTAATGACTGTGATGATGCTGTCACTGGCCGGGATTCCGATGACATTTGGTTTTATCGGTAAATTCTATGTGGTGGCAACCGCCGTGAATGCAGAACTGTGGTGGCTGACGGCGGCGGTGGTACTCGGCAGTGCAATTGGTCTGTACTACTATCTGCGTATGATGATAAGCCTCTATATCCGCGGTTCGGAATCACCGGCGCGTATGGCGCCGTCCAACTGGGCGATGAGTGCCGGCGGTATTGTGGTACTGCTCTCCGCGATTATCGTGTTTGTGCTCGGTGTCTGGCCGCAGCCGTTTATCACACTGACCGGATACGCGGTACTGAGTTACTGATCACCGTTCTGACAGGAAAACCGGGCTGCAGTCAGCCCGGTTTTTTTATGCCATACCGATAAATGCCGAAAAATAGCGGCGGTGCGCCAGAATAACCGTATCCAGGCCGGGCAGCGGGGTACTCTGACTGAAATAAGGTTCATACTGCCGGACATTTTGCAGCCAGAATAACAACACTGCACTGATCAGGTTGTTAAACTTCCTCAGTTTTGGCAGCAACGCCAGTGCATTGTTGATTTCCTGCATATGATCCTGTGATTGTTTCAGGTCTTTTTTCAGATTACGGATAAGTTTACTGAGATCATAGATCCGCTGGCTGAGTGTTGTCCGGGTTTCCACCAGCTGAACATAACTCAGACCTTCGGTTAATGAGTTAATAACCGCTGAAATAACCCGCTGCAATTCATCCATAATAAACCGCTCTGATGAGGATAGTTCGACATCTTTCAGCTGCTCGGCGGTCGGCAGTGTGGTTGTACCGAAGATAGATTGTAATCCGCGCTGATGAATAATCTCTTCAGACTGAATAATGACGGCCAGCTTCTCTTCCCAATAGAGTTTATCGCTGCTGAATTTATCAATATCCGGCAGCGCATTGCTGATTGCTTTGTCCAGACAGGACTGATGGTGTAATAACCCGCCCTGCAGCAGCGGAATAGCAGTGGAATCAAATTCAGTATTAAACAGGGTATTGATACGGTTCACCGAGTGATAAATCATATTTATCTGGCAGGTTAAGAAATCATAAATTTGTTTCTCATGAGGAAGTACCTGAGTATTTATACCTGCATCAGAAGAAAGTGTGCTGAATAAATTTTCCAGGTCAAAATTATGAAGCTGGGAATAGATAACGGCAGATTCAGCGGAAATCATGCTCAGAATTCTGTTTTGCCATTTTTTTATATCACGGATCTGAAAATGCAAATCTGCTGCGGGCAGGGATAATGTTTCCGCGTTATTGCTGATATCATGACTTCCGGCTCTCATCTGTGCCAGGGTAATATGTTCAGGGTTAATGTCAGAATGTGTCATATTTATTTCCTTATCATGCGGCCAGATTTGCGGTATCAAAAATAGCAATGAGTTCTTTTGCATAACCACGGACCCGCTGCCAGGGGAGGGTGATTTTTTTCAGCTGCAATGAAAACTGTAAAAGGCTGTATGCATCATTTATCTGCATAAAGGTATTCAGCGATTCACTGATTTCAGTCAGCATGACCTGCCACATAAAATCCAGATGGTCGAGCGCAACATGCGCATCAGCAAAATAACCATCCAGCGTATTGAGTTCTTTATCCAGTTTAATAATCAGTTTTTGTATGTTTTGCTGAGTGATAATTTGTTCTTCCAGTTCCGCCACCTCCTCAATCATTTTATTTTTTCTTCTTCTGACCTGTTCGGCACGGTAGCCGAAAATACCGCCGGTGATAATCAGCCCGATGATCCCGCCGACAAGGCCGGAGAAGGAGAGTTTAACGAACTGGTTGTACTCCCGTTTCAGGATCTCAATCTCATCTCTTCTGACTCTGATTTCTGCCTGCAATTCAGACGTGGAATCGCTGCTCTGATTTTTTAACAGTATTTTTTGTTTCCGCTTCACTTCATAAATCAGTGACGGAATTTCATTGCCGGAATCATCCAGACCCCCGATCAGTTCCAGCCGGAATCGTGCGATAATATTTTTTACCCGTTGTGTTTTTTTTCTTTCCTCCGCAATATCATCACGCATAGTGGTTAATATTTTTGTCAGTTCACCGGAAATAATCTGATCCTGCCGTTTGTAAATAATGTTTTTCAGATTTTCCGGCGGCGTGTCCTGCATGACGATTTTTGCCTGATTAATGATCGGCATTTCGTTTATCGCATTCAGAATATAATTTCCGGTTGTCGTGATACCGGCGCCGGTAATTTCAAGATCAATCGCCTGTTGCTTGGTCATGGATTCAACATGTTCCCAGCTCAGTGCATGCTGATGAATATGGGAAAACAAGCGCTGAATATTATGCGGCTCAAATCCCGGCAGTTCAGTATCGCGGTAGCCGATAAACTCAATGACATCTTCCGTTTCTTTGGGCAGTGTCATTCCGTAATTAATATAACGTTTGATATGAACCAAATCATTATGTGTAAAGATGCCCGCGGGCCGGAAAGTATCTTCCTCTTCATTCAGAAGTAATTTTAATGTGGCGGTGCCTATTTCATCTGCGGTAATAATCCGGTCAGCCGGCATGGTTTGTGTATGCATAAATATCTCCCTGTCATGAGATACATAACCCGGTGGTTAATGGGGCCGAAAAAGTATCGGTTTCAGCATTAATTGCTTAAAATGCACAGTAGTGACAAGGATAAAAAAGAAGGGTGGTTTTAATAATTTTTGTCTCACCGTATAATCACGATGACCCGCGCATTTTGCATATCCGGAGCAAGCAGTGACTCTTTTTTCTGATTTTATTTCTCAGGTCTGTACTGAAATAACGCATAACAAAAATAAACCCGATGGTATTTATCAGTATGCGGTGACATTACCGCCGTCACTGGCGGATGCATTACCGCAGTCAGCTCTGACCGGCTGGCTGAGTGCGCAAACCTGCCGGCCGCAGTTTTACTGGCAGCACCGCGACGGAACGGAAACCGCGGCAGTGTGCGGGGAAGTGTGCCACTTTACCCATATCAGCGATGCCCAGGCACTGCTGGATACCTTACCGGCTGACAGTCAAATCCGGATCTGGGGGCTGAACAGCTGGCAGTTTGATACACCGTCCCCGGCACGGGGCACCGGCGGCAGTTATCTGTTTGTTCCCCGTGCAGAGTTGCGTCAGACCGGCAGCGGGACACAATTTCTGGTGAATATTGACAGCAGCCGCCCGCCGGAAGAGACACTGACATTTCTGCGCTCGCTGGTCTGGCAGGTAACCCCTCCTGTGCTGAACAGCACGGTTATCAGTGCCCGCCATTCTCCGGATGAAGCCGGATGGACACAACTGGTCACGGATGCGGTGACGGCTATCAGCGGCGGACAGATGGAAAAAGTGGTCACCGCCCGCAAAACCTCGCTGGCGCTGTCTGCGCCTGTCTCACCGGCGGCTTTTATGCAGGCCAGCAGTGACTGTAATCACCACTGTTATCACTATATGCTGGTCACCGGCCCGGACAGTGCGTTTGTGGCTTCACCACCGGAGCGGCTCTATTTCAGGGCGGGTGCGCAGTTATATACTGAAGCACTGGCGGGAACCGTGGCCAATTACCCGGAAGATGAGCGTGCGGCAGAAGCCGCGCAGTGGCTTCTTTCTGATAAAAAGAATGTGCATGAAAACAGTGTGGTGGTTGATGATATTTGTCAGCGCCTGAAAGGCGCGGTCAGCACACTGGATGTGAGTGCGGCGGCGGTTATCCGTCTGCGCAAAGTTCAGCATCTTTACCGTGTTATTTCTGCCACGTTATATGCCCCCCGTGACAGCGATTGTTTACAGCGGCTTCAGCCGACTGCCGCGGTTGCCGGTCTGCCGCGCAGTGCCGCGATGACATTTTTACGGGATAACGAACCGTTTGACCGCGACTGGTATGCAGGCAGCGGCGGTTATTGCAGCCCGTCCCGCAGTGAATTTGCGGTTTCTCTGCGCTGTGCGAAAATCAGCGGCAGCCGGGTGGATTTATATGCCGGCGCGGGCATTGTTGCCGGTTCTGATCCGCAGGCGGAGTGGAGCGAAATTGAAAATAAAGCAGCAGGTCTGAGAACATTGCTGGAGAGCGATACACACTGATCGTGCCATTTTCTGCTTGCGGGGGCAGAAATCGTGAAATAATCCACCGGTTTATTGAACTACATTAAAGTATTTCCTGAGTCAGTCCGTAGACTACGGAAAACTACAGGTCAGGAAAGGTGAGCTATGTCAAACAGTGCATTGAACCGTCGCTGGGCGGAGGTGATTTTGGAGGCGCTCAGCCGTCACGGGCTGCGTCATATCTGTATCGCACCGGGTTCCCGGTCAACACCCCTGACACTGGCTGCCGCCGCCAATGAAAAATTTGTCTGCCACACCCATTTTGATGAGCGCGGACTTGCGCACCTGGCGCTGGGGCTGGCGAAAAGCACCCGGCTGCCGGTGGCGGTGATTGTCACCTCCGGTACGGCAGTGGCAAACCTGTATCCGGCGCTGATTGAAGCCGGACTGACCGGTGAGCGTCTTGTTTTTCTGACGGCGGATCGTCCGCCGGAACTGATAGATTGCGGTGCTAACCAGGCTATCCGCCAGCCCGGTATTTTTTCGTCCCATCCGTTTGCTTCGCTGGCACTGCCGCGCCCGGTGTTTGATATCCCGGCATCCTGGCTGGTTTCCTCTCTCGATGACATTATGAACCGTCTGCATCACGGTGCGGCGCATATCAATTGTCCGTTTGCCGAACCGCTGTATGACGATGACGGACAAACCGGCAAAGACTGGCAGGCACAGCTCGGTAACTGGTGGCAGAGTGATAAGCCCTGGTTACAGCAGACCCGCTGTACCTCTGTGATCAGCGTGGATGACTGGTTTTTCTGGCGGCAGAAAAAAGGGGTGATTATCGCCGGGCGCATGCAGGCCGCGGAAGGAAAACAGCTACGTCAGTGGGCGGAATGCCTCGGCTGGCCGCTGATCAGTGATGTGCTTTCCCAGACAGGGCAATTGTTGCCGCATGCGGATCTCTGGCTGGCATCCCCGCGTTACCGTGAGGTTCTGGCACAGGCGGATGTGGTGATCCAGTTCGGGTCAAGCCTGACCGGCAAACGGCTGTTGCAGTGGCAGGCCGCCTGTACCCCGCCGGAATACTGGATTGTGGATACTATCCCGGGACGGCTGGACCCGGCGCATCACCGGGGCCGCAAATTTGAATGCAGTGTCAGCGAATGGCTGGATGACCATCCGGCTCAGATCCGTACACCGTGGGCTCCGCAGCTGACGGAATGGACACAGACACTGAACACACAGGTGACAGAAACCCTGGGTGACGGCTGGGGTGAGGCGCAGATTGCCTGCCGCCTGCCGGAACTGCTGCCGCCGCAGGGGGTATTATTTGCCGGTAACAGTCTGATTGTCCGTCTGATTGATGCCTTTGCTCAGCTGCCGTGCGGCTATCCGGTGTACAGTAACCGGGGCGCAAGCGGTATCGACGGGCTGATTTCCACGGCCGCCGGTGTTCAGCGCGGCAGTGCCAAACCGGCACTCGCTGTCGTCGGGGACATCTCCGCGCTGTATGATCTCAACAGTCTGGCGCTGCTGCGCTATACCTCCGGGCCATTTGTGCTGCTGATCGTCAATAACAACGGCGGACAAATTTTCTCCATGCTGCCGACACCCGAACAGGAGCGTCAGCGTTTCTACTGTATGCCGCAGTCGGTCAGTTTTGCCGGTGCCGCACAGATGTTCGGCCTCAGCTACAGTGCCCCGCAGGACTGGCCGTCACTGAAAGCGGCGGTCAGCAAAGCCTGGTCACAGCACTCTGCCACGGTTATTGAAGTGGTGACAAACGGTGATGAGGGGGCAAAATACCTTCAGCAACTGGTACGTGAGGCCGCACAATGACGGTTCTGGCGGCACAGCGCTGCAACGCTGACCGTCCCGGCCCGTGGCTGGTCTGGCTGCACGGTCTGTGGGGCAATAAAGAAGAGTGGCTTCCGGCGGCAGAGGCGGCCGGACATTATCCCTCATTACTGATTGATTTGCCGGGCCACGGTGGCTCGCAATCCATCCGCGCAAAAACCTTTCCGCATGTCACTCAGCTGATCACCGCTACCCTTGCTGTACATCAGATTCAGGACTACTGGCTGATTGGCTACTCCCTCGGCGGGCGGCTGGCGATGTATCACGCCGCATACGGCAACCCGGCCGGATTGCGCGGACTGATTATTGAAGCCGGGAATCCCGGCCTTGCCACACTGGACGAGCGCAATGCCCGGCTGCTGCACGATAACCGCCAGGCACAACAGTTACGTGAACGCCCGCTGGCGTCGTTCCTGTATGACTGGTATCGTCAGGGCGTTTTTGCTGATCTCAATGAGGTTCAGCGGCAGCAGCGGGTGGAACAGCATCTGCATCATAACGCCTTTGCGGTTGCGGACATGCTCTCGGACACCTCCCTCGGGCACCAGCCGCAACTGGCAGAAAAGCTGCACGCCCTGAATCTGCCGCTGCTCTATCTCTGCGGTGAACAGGACAGCAAATTCCGCGCCATCGCAGAGGCACACCATTTTCCGTTACGGACTATCCGATATGCCGGGCATAACACCCATCAGGCTAATCCCGCCGCGTTTGCGGAGGCAGTCCGGACATTTTTATCATTACATTCTGTTTAAAGGAACTCACCGCTATGATGTATCCGAGCGAAGAAAAGCTCTCTGCCCCGGTTGAATGGGTCGACTGCACCGGCGATTATCAGGATATTCTGTTTCATAAATCAAAAGACGGTATCGCCAAAATCACCATTAACCGTCCGCAGGTGCGCAACGCGTTCCGTCCGTTAACGGTGAAAGAGATGATCAGCGCGCTGGCGAATGCCCGTTATGATGATGGCATCGGCACCATTATTTTTACCGGACAGGGCGAAAAAGCGTTCTGTGCGGGCGGTGACCAGAAGATCCGCGGTGACTACGGCGGCTACCGTGATGACAGCGGCACTCATCATCTGAATGTCCTCGATTTACAGCGCGATATCCGCACCTGTCCGAAGCCGGTTGTGGCCATGGTTGCCGGTTACGCTATCGGCGGCGGTCATGTGCTGCACATGATCTGTGACCTGACCATCGCGGCGGATAATGCGGTATTCGGTCAGACCGGGCCGAAAGTCGGTTCGTTTGACGGTGGCTGGGGTGCTTCTTATATGGCGCGGATTGTCGGCCAGAAAAAAGCCCGTGAAATCTGGTTCCTGTGCCGTCAGTACAATGCACAGGAAGCGCTGGATATGGGACTGGTCAATACCGTCGTGCCTTATGCCGATCTGGAAAAAGAAACCGTGCGCTGGTGCCGTGAGATGCTGGAAAACAGCCCGATGGCACTGCGCTGCCTGAAAGCGGCACTCAATGCGGATTGTGATGGTCAGTCCGGTTTACAGGAGCTGGCGGGTAATGCCACCATGCTGTTCTACATGACCGAAGAAGGTCAGGAAGGGCGTAACGCATTCAACGAAAAACGCTCACCGGATTTCTCTAAATTCAAACGTAACCCGTAATGCGCCACGCCACACTGTACAGTTTCAGCCTGCCGATGGAGGCAGGCGTTATTCTGCGTAATCAGCGCCTGAAAACCCGCGACGGACTGCTGGTCTGTCTGCGGGAGGATGGCCGCGAAGGGTGGGGGGAAATCTCCCCGCTGCCGGAATTCAGTCATGAAACGCTTGCAGAGGCACAGCAGGCGGCAGAGCAGTGGATTGCTGCCTGGTGTCAGGGCGGCATACCGGCGGAAAGCCCGCTGCCGTCAGTCGCATTCGGCCTGAGCTGCGCACTCGCTGAGCTGGATGATACGCTGCCGCAGATCTTCAACACCCGCAAAGCACCGCTCTGCACCGGTGACCCGGATGACCTGATCCTTGCTCTCGATGCCATGGACGGTGAGAAAATCGCCAAAGTGAAAGTCGGGCTGTATGAGGCGGTCCGGGACGGGATGGTGGTGAACCTGCTGCTGGAGGCGGTGCCGGATCTGCGTCTGCGTCTGGACGCCAACCGCAGCTGGACCCGCGCCAAAGCGGACGGTTTTGCAAAATATGTGGCACCGGAACACCGTGCCCGGATCGATTTCCTGGAAGAGCCGTGCAAAACACCGGAAGAATCCCTGCGTTATGCACAGGATACCGGTATTGCGATCGCCTGGGATGAATCTGTCCGTGAGCCGGGGTTTACGGTAAAAGCACAGCCCGGCGTGGCAGCGATTGTTATCAAACCCACACTGACAGGCAGTATCGCCCGCTGTCGTGAACTGATTACGGCGGCACACCGGGAAGGATTGCAGGCAGTGATCAGCTCTTCGCTGGAGAGCAGTTTTGGCCTGACGCAACTGGCCCGTCTTGCGGGGCACCTGACCCCGGATACCCTGCCGGGGCTGGACACGCTCTCCCTGATGCAATCACAACTGGTCCGGCCGTGGCCGGGCAGCACACTGGCACTGATAACCGCAGATCAACTCACTCAGACAGGACAATGGTAATGACGGCTGCACAATGGCCGTGGGTTGCACATGCGCAGCAGACGCCGGATAAAACGGCGCTGCGCTGTGCGGACTCATCGCTGACATGGACAGAACTGACGAACCGGATCGATGCGCGTGCCGCCGGTTTTTATCAGCAGGGATTGCGGGAAAGTAACTGCGTGGTGCTGCGCGGCAAAAACAGCACAGAACTGGTTATCGACTTTCTGGCCTTGCTGCGCTGCGGGGTGGTGACTCTGACACTCAATCCTGCGCTGCCGCGTGAGTTGCAGGCAGAATTGGTCACGTCACTGGATGCGGATTTTTTGTGTGACCTGAGTGACGGCACAGTGGTACTGCCGCTGAAAACCCTTGATCTGTCCGTAAACGGTACGCAGGCACCGGAAGTGATCCCGCATCCGAAACGGCTGGCAACACTGATACTGACATCCGGCTCCACCGGACTGCCGAAAGCGATCGCCCATCGTCCGGTGGCGCATTTTGCGGCGGCGCAGGGCGTGGTATCACTGCTGAATTATCAGGCGGGTGACAGCTGGCTGTTATCGCTGCCGCTGTATCATGTCTCCGGACAGGGGATTCTCTGGCGCTGGCTGTTACAGGGCGGGGAAATGGTGGTACGGGCAGACGGTGAAACACTGGAAGAATCACTGCGCGGATGTACTCACGCGTCCCTGGTACCGACACAACTCTGGCGTCTGCTGCAATCACCGGAAACCCTGCCGCCGCTGCGTGATGTTCTGCTCGGCGGAGCGGCTATCCCCGTTGCGCTGACGGAAGCTGCGGAAGCCCGGGGTATCCGCTGCTGGTGCGGTTACGGCATGACAGAATTTGCCTCGACGGTCTGTGCCAAACGGGCGGACGGCAAACCGGGGGTCGGAAATCCGCTGTCCGGCAAAGACATCCGCACGGATAAACAGCAGCAGATCCTGATCAAAGGTGACAGTTTTGCTGCCGGTGTCTGGCTGAACGGGGCACTGCATACACTGCTTTCTTATGGCGGCTGGTATCCGACCGGCGACAAAGGTCATATGGCGGAGGGGGAACTGGTGATCGACGGACGGCTGGATAATCTTTTCTGCTGCGGCGGCGAAAACGTACAGCCGGAAGTGACAGAAAAACAGCTGATGCATTATCCGCTGATCACGGAATGTCTGGTGGTGCCTGTCAGCAGTGACGAATTCGGTGCTGTCCCGGTGTATCTCATCCGTGATTATGATGACTGGACAGAGGAACAGCGTCAGCATTTCAGTGAGTGGTGTCAGGCGGAACTGCCTGCGTTTATGCGTCCGGCGGCCTGTTATGCATTACCGGAAACGGATGCAGGCAATGGCATAAAACGCACCCGCGCACCGCTGATCCGGATGGCGCAGGATCGTTTTCATACCAAATGAGTTCATATAAAAAAACCGCTGCAGTCACTGACGGCAGCGGTTTTGTCATGTTATCACACGATTATTTTTTCAGTTTCGCGATGGCAGCTTCCACACCGGCACCGTACTCCGGATGCACCTGTTTAAACAGTGCTATCTGGCGGGCCTGTGTTTCTTCGGCGGCCTGAACCAGTTCACCGGCGATACGGGCAAACATGCGCTGATGCTCGGCATCACTGAGCAGTTCATACAGTGCGCGCGGCTGGCTGAAGTAATCCGTGTCTTCACGGTGATTCCAGTGGTCGGCGGCACCGTCGACAGACAGCGGTGGCTCGCTGAAATCAGGCTGTTCCTGAAAAAGACCTGCACTGTTCGGCTCGTAAGTTTCAGTATTACCGCTGTTGCCGTCGATACGCATTGCACCGTCACGGTGATAATTATGGAACGGACAGCGTGGTTTATTCACCGGGATCTGATGGTGGTTAACGCCTAAGCGGTAGCGGTGCGCATCGCCGTAGGAGAACAGACGCCCCTGCAACATTTTGTCCGGAGAGAATCCAATGCCGGGAACGACGTTGGCCGGGCTGAATGCCGCCTGTTCCACATCGGAGAAATAGTTTTCCGGGTTACGGTTCAGCTCGAAATAACCGACATCCATCAGCGGATAATCCGCATGCGGCCACACTTTGGTCAGATCAAACGGGTTGTACGGAACTTTTGCCGCTTCAGCTTCCGGCATCACCTGAATTTGCAGGTTCCAGCGCGGATAATCCCCTTTTTCAATCGCGTTGAACAGGTCACGCTGTGAACTTTCACGATCTTTCCCGATTAACTGTTCTGCCTCATCATCCATCAGGTTGGCAATACCCTGCTGGCAGCGGAAATGGAATTTTACCCAGAAACGCTCATTGTTGCCGTTGATAAAGCTGTAAGTATGACTGCCGAAACCGTGCATATTGCGGTAGCTCTGCGGCAGACCACGGTCACTGACATCAATCGTCAGCTGGTGGAGGGATTCCGGAAGGTGAGAAAAGAAATCCCACTTATATGCCATATTGCGCAGGTTAGTGCGCGGGTCACGTTTTACAACGTGGTTCAGATCCGGGAATTTCAGCGGGTCGCGCAGGTAGAACACCGGGGTGTTGTTACCCACCATATCCCAGTTACCTTCCTCGGTATAAAACTTCAGGGCAAAACCGCGGATATCCCGCTCCGCATCTGCTGCACCGCGCTCACCGGCAACGGTGGAGAAACGGGCAAACATATCGGTTTTTTTGCCGACCTGAGAGAAAATTTTTGCACGGGTATAACGGGTAATATCATGGGTAACTGTAAATGTACCGAATGCACCGGAGCCTTTGGCGTGCATACGGCGCTCAGGGATCACTTCCCGGTCAAAATGTGCCAGTTTTTCCAGGAACCAAACATCCTGTAACAGCATCGGACCGCGTTTTCCGGCAGTCATGACATTATTGTTATCAACGACGGGTGCGCCCGCGGCCGTTGTTAATCCTTTCTTCTTCATCACATATCTCCAGTCGGTAAAGGAAAAAAGCGCTGATATGCAGAATTTGGCGCGATGTGCAAAATCAGCATGTTAAGTCATAAGCTGTATTGTGCATTGTTGTTTTTATCTGAATGTATGACTTGATATAGAATATAGCACTGTCATAAAAAGAATGCGTCGATTTGATGAATTGGCGTGACCTATTGATTGTATATATAGATAACTTTACATAAAAATCAGAATATTAACTTTCAAATGGTGACAGTTTCGGGGAAAATGCCGAAAACCCTGTCTTATTTTAAGTGGTGGCAAAAAATGAAAAAATATAAAGCAGCTGTGGCTGCAACACTGATGCTCGCGGCGGGCGCGGCAAATGCAATCTCAATGGATGTTCAGGCCGGTAAAAAATATACTGATATTAATATCGGTGTCGGCGACCCGTACTCCGGACTGTCATTTGACGGTAACTGGGCACGCAGTGATCACCAGGGGCAGTTAGGCGGCGCACGTGCTAAATTTGCATTCCCGCTGGGGCCGGTTTCCGCCAGTGTCGGCGGTAAAGCAATTTATCTCGATCCGGAAGTTGGTAAAAAAGGAATGGCTGTCGCACCGGGTGTTGGTGTGGCATGGAGCATTCTTCCGTCAGTCCGTGTTTACGGTGAATTTTACGGCGCACCGTCAGGTCTGACATCCGGCAATGATTCTTATAAAGAAGCCGATGTGGGCGCAAACTGGACAGTATTTGCACCACTGAATGTTAAAGCGGGCTATCGTAAGATTGAAGTTGAATCTAACAACGGCCATGAAAACCGCATTGCAGACGGCGCTTATCTGGGCGCGGGTCTGAGTTTCTGATCCCCGTTTTGCAGACAACAAAAAACCCGTTCTGTGAACGGGTTTCAGGCCGTTGACAAACCCGCAGGGGTTGGCGACGACCGGCAGAGGTTGTAAAAATAAACCAGGAAAATCAATTTATTGATTTTCGGCTGATAACACAAAGCAGGAAAAACCGCGTTTTATCCTGCTTTGTCAGCAATCTCAACCCGTTCAGTGAACGGGTTTTTTTATATAAAAAACTGTTATCAGGCGTGACGCCCGCCGATAGGTAAAATCGTCCGGCCGTACTGCTCATTCAGTACTTCAGCCATTGCCAGATAAAATGCGGTTGCACCACATAAAATACCTTCATAACCGGCAATTTTCAGTAATGCGGCATTACCGGTAGCATTACCGATAACGAGCAGGGCAAATAAAATCACCAGCAGGAAGAAAACCGCACGCAGCGCGAGGTTCGCTTTCAGAGTGGCAAGAAACATAAAGAATGAGAAAATACCCCACAGTGCCAGATAAACAGCCAGGAACTCATGGCTGGTTGCCTCGCCGAATCCCATTGACGGCATTAACAGTATGCCGACCAGACTTATCCAGAAAAAGCCGTACGAAGTAAAGGCAGTTGCACCGAAGGTATTTCCTTTCTTATATTCGAAAATACCGGCGATGACCTGCGCAATACCACCGTAGAAAATCCCCATGCTCAGAATAACAGAAGCCATCGGGAAGAATCCGGCGTTGTGGACATTCAGCAGGATAGTCGTCATACCAAATCCCAGTAAGCCCAGCGGGCCTGGATTCGCAATACGGTCAGAGCTCATAGAACCTCAATCAGATAAATAAAAGAGAGACACACTATTCAAAGGCGCGGATGATAAGGGGAAATGTACAGAAATACAACTATAAAAAACTGATTTTTGCAGGGTAAATGTTAAATATTAATATATTGTAAAACAAGATGTCTTGTTTACGACAGATTTGTTTAAAATTATGGCAGTTGAGGGAAGATCTGCGGTCAGGATAAAGAATCTTTTTACCGGTAATATGCGTATTCTTATTATGATTAGGCAAAATTACGATGATATGTTTTATAATCTTATATAAATGGAATAGAGGAGTGACGAATAATTTTATGGCGTTATTTGTCTGTTGCTGATATTAATAAAAATATAGTTAACCATAATGAATAAATTACCTATTAAAAGAGTATAGCATGTCGGTTAATACTTATATCCTTATATTGTGTAAATACCCTTATTTCCACATAAAGAGTAAAGGAATAATGTGAATCACTGTCTGTTTAATCGGTATTGATATTTTATGTGATTATAATAATCCATAAATGAGTATAGTGAAGTGATTTAATATATTTTATTACCGGGTAAAAAAGGGTGTTATTTATGCAGGTAAAAATTTATAAATTTATGTATTTTAATAGCGAAAAAGCACAAGTCGCATGATATAGTATTAACCCATAAGAAACAAAAAGTTAACAATTCGCAAGAGTAATAATGTGGTTCTATCGTAACTTATTGATACCAAACGTTTTTGTTTTTTCCTGAAAATATTCTCCGGAATAATATGTTTTTCTTTGAACATTAAACGCAATGTGACGATAATAAATCACAGGGAATTTTAGACAATTCTTACCGGGGTGCAGTCAACAGCAATGCCGGGATGCCATACGTAAAGACAGAACGGCAGTAGTTATATTAAAAATAAATAGGCATAAATATGATTTCAGAACGAGTTAGCGACGCATATGTTTATGGCGAAATTTGCCAGGCAATCGGCAGAGCCGCTGTCCTTTTATGCAAAAGCGGTGAGCCTGTCACCAAAGAAGCCATTCAGGTGATGCTGGAAATATATTGGGAACAGCAGAACGATGATTTTATGAATGTCATCTATGAAAAAGCTATCAATGCACTGGATTGATGGTTACCAGTCCTGATTCTGAATAAAGGAGAACTCAGCCGCATAATCTCTCCCTTTTTGTGGTTGCGGTTCTCTTTTATAATGTCCGCATAATAATTATCTTCCGGGAGTATCAGGTTTCACATACGTTCTCTTTCTCAGCAGAGGTATGTATGAAATCACCACAATCCGGTTCGTTCCGCGTTTTCCTTACCCGCCGTATCCGCCATCGTATTTATCAGCGCGGTTATGCACTGGCGCCTGAAATAAATGTACTGTGGCAGCAGCACGGCAGTTCTCTGACATGGGGGCGGCTGATATTTTTGTGTCTTGTGGTGACTGCGGGAACAGTATGGCTCTGAATGCAGTCAGAACAGCGAGAATAAAATCACCACCGGCAGTGACATCGGCCAGGTGAGTGCTATCAGCAGGCAACTGAGCAGGCGGAAAAACGGATTCGGATCTTTTGTCAGAAAAAAAGTCAGAATGAAGGAAAAAAGACCACCTGTCGCGTAGATAGTCAGTAAAATTTGTGCAGAGGACATAACGGTTACATTAGTTAAACTGATGCGGCTAGTGTACCTTACCCGCGGCGATAAATCATGACGGATCTGCTGCCGGCACCGGAATTTCTGCGATTTTCCGTGCCGGCAGCTGTGTTTTTTTACCCGGCGGATAAGAAAATGCTCCCGGAAGGGAGCAAAAAGAAAGAAAAAATAACGAAGAAATGCACGATTATCTGTTCTGATAATAATGATTAATAACAAAATTACCACACGGTTATTCCTGCCTTTATGCTAAATATCAGGCGGGATCACATTTTCACAGATTGCAATCAGACAGGACGGGTAAAAAAATTGCCGGTCAGCTGACCGGCAAAAAAATATTAAGAGCAATGTATACAATCCGGTATATAACAGATTATATAACGATATGTTAGCGGAAACCGGTCAGCTGCGAAAGCTTTTTTTCACCGGAGTGTGTCACAGAGCAAAGTTTGGCGCGGAATCAGGCCCTGCCTGCGATGGGCAGCGTGACCGTCTTACGGAAGCCTGCAGCTGAAGGTCGTACCCGGTTATTAAATTCGTTATTTTATTACGGGTAACCGGAATGTTTATATCGCATTTAACCGTTTTTATTATTTATTTTTATTTCCGGATGATGAACATTATTCTTTTTCGTTAATTTAACCAGTAATTAATGAATAAATTTTATTTTTTATTCAATCATGTGTTTTAATTTATGGCGGAATAATAAAATGTGGTGGTAAATTGAAAGTTTAAATAAACTAATAGGGGATAAAGTAACGGCAATCATAAGTAATTGTAGTTAAAGTGATTTTTTGTTTATTTTTGATAGTTGATTATTGAAGTAATCGTTCGGATTAATCGTTGTATTAATGCGAAAAATTAACGTTAATTAATAGAGTGAAAAAAAAGGAATAAAAAAATATACAGGGAAATATTTCTTATGGTAAAGTCGGGCTGATTCTTAATAAGAGGTGTCTTTTTTTTAAACAATTACCGTCAGATATGACAATACGGATATTACCTGTCATTCGTTAAGGGGCTTGTTCGCCGCAAATCAGCACAGCAATATAAGAGGTATAACTTTGACCGATATAATTAATACATTAAACGGACTACTCTGGAACCACCTGCTCATCTATTTATTACTGGGTATCGGACTGTACTTCACATTTCGTACCGGATTTATCCAATTCCGTCACTTCGGACACATGTTCAGCGTGCTAAAGCACAGTAAGAAATCGGATAAATCCGGCATTTCCCCGTTTCAGGCACTGTGTACAAGCCTGGCTGCCCGGGTGGGGACTGGGAACCTGACCGGGGTGGCGATCGCGCTGACCGCGGGGGGGCCGGGCGCTATCTTCTGGATGTGGGTTGTCGCGCTGATTGGTATGGCGACATCCTTTATTGAAAGTACGCTTGCCCAGCTTTATAAAACCCGTGACGACCAGGGGAATTATCGCGGTGGTCCGGCGTATTATATGGAACGCGGACTGAAAGCCCGCTGGATGGGCGTTCTGTTCTCAATCTTCCTGATTATCGCATTCGGACTGGTCTTTAATGCCGTTCAGGCAAACTCGATTGCTCAGGCGTCCAAAATGGCCTTTGGCGCGGATGCCGGTTATGTCGGTGCCGGTCTGGTGGTTATCTGTGGTGTGATCATTTTCGGCGGCCTGCGCTCCATTGCCCGTGTGGCAGAGCTGGTGGTACCGGTGATGGCGGTTGCGTATCTCATTCTCGCCTTCTGGGTGATGGGGCATTATGCAGAACGCCTGCCGGAAATTTTTATGCTGATTATCAAAAGTGCTTTCGGATTGCAGGAAGCGGTTTCCGGTGCTGTCGGTTATGGTGTGGCACAGGCCATGATTAACGGCGTGCAGCGTGGTTTGTTCTCGAATGAGGCAGGCATGGGCTCCGCACCGAACGCTGCGGCGTCTGCGGCACCATTTCCGCCGCATCCGGTTTCTCAGGGGTATGTGCAGATGCTGGGGGTCTTTATGGACACACTGGTTATCTGCAGCGCTACCGCGATGATTATTCTCTCCTCCGGTGTGCTGGACAATCCGCAGGGGGATATCAACGGTATTGAGATCACGCAACTGGCACTGAGTTCGGTTGTCGGCAGCTGGGGTTCTGTCTTTGTGGCCGTGGCTATCTTCTTCTTTGCGTTTACCTCCATTATTGCCAATTACGCCTATGCGGAAAGCAATATGGTGTTCCTCGAACACAAACACACCAAAGGGCTGTTTGTCCTGCGTCTGGCTTCGCTGGGTATGGTGATGTTCGGGGCATTATCAGAAATGCCGCTGGTCTGGAAAATGGCAGATTTTTCGATGGGACTGATGGCGGTGACAAACCTGATTGCTATCCTGTTGTTGTCCGGCGTTGCATTTAAGCTGGCGAAAGATTATAACCAACAGCGCAAAACGGGGAAATTACCGCAGTTTGATATCAACCTTTATCCTGAAATTCGTAAACAGGTTGAAGACGGCATCTGGGAAGAAACACAGGAACCGCTGGTTGAACAAAAGGTTAACTGACGATAACACCCGCTTTCGCGGGTGTTTTTCTGTATGGGAGAGAATAATGGATAATCCCCGGCTGAAACGGGCGAGGATAACCCGGTGTGATGTGCTTTGAACGCGGGTACATCACCACAGAGCAGCGTTCTGTGGTAACTATTCATCCATAATGAGATTTACCATGAAACAAAAACATTGGTCCGTTTGTGAACGGTTACATGAAACGGTCACAAATCCGAATATTCATATCAAAGGCACACACAGCTATTACAGCGATTGCTGGGATAAAGGCTTTGAAGCCTCCGTTGTCCGTTATTTGCAGGGCGATGAAATAAGCCGTGACTGGCAGCTCAGCTGGAAAGTCGATGAATTGTATATCGGGGATTATGTCTGTATCGGTGCAGAAGCCGTGATCCTGATGGGCGGTAATCATACACACCGCCATGACTGGTTCAGCCTGTATCCGTTTCCGGATATCATTGATGAGGCTTATATCGGCAAAGGGGATACCCGTATCGGTGACGGTGCCTGGATAGGCATGCGGGCGATGATTATGCCTGGTGTGACTATCGGTGAGGGCGCGGTGATTGCGGCAAACAGTGTGGTTGTCCGCGATGTGCCGCCATATGCGATTGCCGGCGGTAATCCGGCTGCCGTTATCCGCAGCCGGTTTGATGAAAATACGGTCACGGAGTTACTGTCGCTGTCCCTCTATGACTGGCCGCAGGCGAAGTTTGATGCGCTGAGACCGCTGATTTGCTCCGCAGATCTGGCCGGGCTGAAAGCGGCATCAGAACAGTATGACAGGGCGCAAAACAGCGCTCAGCCATAAATAGATGATTGAATACCCGCTGCGGCGGGTATTTTTATGATTCGTTTTCAGAGCATAGCACTACCGCAATGAAGTCGTCATAATATACTGCTGTGACATAATGTTCGTTATGAATAATACGGTTGTGATTTTTCCCGGAAAGGGGCTGTACCGGCACAGTGCCGGATAAAATTGTACAGGATAAAGAAAGATGTGGCGTAGCGTGTGTCTGGTGTGTGCACTGATACTGACAGGATGCAGTAATCAGAGCCGGTATATTGGTCATGGTGAATTTATTGTCGATCAGCGGAATATCAAAGAGCCGTGGTTATCCAAACCGAATAATTATCTGGTTTTTCATTATACCGCGCTGAATGATGAAGCATCGCTGCGGGTGCTGACCGCCGGCGGGGTGAGTATTCAGTATCTGGTGCCGACAATCCCTGCGGTGCGTGACGGTAAGCCGGTGGTATTGCAGCTGGTGCCGGAAGGCAGTGAAGCGTGGCATGCCGGAAAAAGTTACTGGCGCGGCGAAAGCAGCCTGAATAAAAGCTCAGTCGGCGTGGAGATCGTCAATCCCGGTACAGTGAAAATGTCTGTCGGGCAGCGCTGGGTGCCGTATCAGACCGCCCAGATAGACCTGATTGTAAAACTGGCACAGGATGTGATCGCGCGGCATAACATCGCACCGCAAAATGTGGTGGGACACAGTGATATTGCACCGCAGCGTAAACTGGACCCCGGGCCGATGTTCCCGTGGGAATATCTGGCGAAACGCGGGATCGGTGCCTGGCCGGAGGCGTCTGATGTAAAACATTTTCTCGGAAACCGGCACCCGTCAGATAAAATCAATGCCGGAGAGTTACAGCAGGCACTGAAAAAATATGGCTATGAAATCACCGTAACCGGGAAAATGGATGGTAAAACCCGTAATGTTATCAAAGCATTCCAGATGCATTTCCGTTCTCATAAAGTAAACGGTGAGGCGGATGCGGAAACACTGGCTCTGGTGAAAGCCCTTCTGAAAAAATACGGGGCACAATAACCCTGTTATCTGTCAGGTGAAAAATCATGCTGTTTTGTTATGGTATGAGTATTCACAGGATCAGCACAACAGGAGTGGCAGAATGAAAAAATGCATTCTGAGTGCCGGCAGGCTGATTGGGCTATCCGGTATTATTTTTTTCTCACTGATAACAATGGCAACAGGTATGACAAAAACAGACAGGCCTGACCTGGTTACCGCTGCGGAAAAGGGTGATCTTAATACGGTTCAGCAGTTAATCGGACAGGGCGGCGATATTGAGCAGCGTGACAACCGCCTGCGCACACCGCTGATGGCAGCAGTACACGGTAACCGCACAGAGGTGGCCCGCTATCTGATAGAACAGGGCGCTGATGTGAATGCCGCAGATGCTATTATGGACACGCCGTATTTATATGCCGGTGCGCGCGGATTACAGAATATTCTGGAAATGACACTCAGTCACGGGGCCGACCTGAAAAGCACGAACCGTTATGGCGGTACTGCGCTGATCCCTGCATCAGAGCGCGGTCATGTCAAAACAGTGAAGACACTGATTGATGCAGGTGTGAATGTTAATCATATTAATAATCTTGGCTGGACTGCGCTGATTGAAGCGATCATTCTCGGTGACGGCAGTCAGAAATATGCGGATATTGTCACTTTGCTGATTGAGGGTGGTGCAGATGTTAATCTGCCGGATGCCGCCGGAGATTCACCACTGACTCTGGCAAAGCGTCATGGCTACCGTAATCTGGCTGCTATTCTGGAACGGGCGGCGGCACACTAAGCAGTAGTATAATAAAGAACAGCATAATAAATAACGAAAAAAAAGCCCGGTCAGCGAACCGGGCTTTTTACATCATGCGGCCGTATCCGGCTGCATTTTTGCCGGTTTCATATTGCCGGCAACGAAAGAGATGATAAAGGCAATCACGCCCGGCAGTAACCAGCCGATCCCTTCCTTAAACAGCGGCATCCGGTGTAACACATCCAGGACGTTTTCACTGAGCAGGCCGATATTATTCAGTGTGTCGAAAGCACTCATCACGACCAGCACCGCGACAGTAAAACCGTAGGTAAAGCGCGGATTACGCATTTTACGGCGGGCAAACTGCAGGAAGACCAGTGCAACGGTGGTCGGGTAGATCAGCAGCAGTACCGGGATGGTAACGCGCAGCAGGGTATCCAGACCGAAGGTGGACACTATGGTGGTCAGCAGTGTGGATACCACCACCCAGAAGCGGTAATCCAGACGGCGGTTGAATGTCGCGAAGAAATCCGCACAGGCACTGGTTACACCGACAAAGGTGGTCATACTGGCGAGCAGCACAATGCCGCACATCAGCCAGGTGCCGAGCGCGCCGTAAAGGACATCGACATAGCGGGAGAAAATCTGTCCGCCGTTGGTGGCGGTCTGTGACACCATGTCACTGGTTGCGCCCAGATAGAACAGGCAGATGTAGAGTGCAGCCAGCAGGCAGACAGCAATCAGCCCGGCTTTGATGGTAATAACCACCACTTCCTGCGGCGAGGTGATCCCGCGTGATGCCAGTGCACGGGCAACAATACCGCCGAAGGCCATTGCGGACAGCACATCCATGGTCTGATAACCATCAACAATGCCGGAGAAGAAGGCAAAATCCACATACTGATTGATCGGTTCATTGATCGGCGAAAGCGGTGTGCGCACCACAGCGATACCCACTGCAACCAGGAGGAACAGCAGTGCCGGGGTCATAAATTTACCGATAGCACTGATCATCGTTCCCTGTTTGAGCATAAAGAACATGGAAACGAAGTTAAAGATAAAGGCAAAAATCAGATGGCTGGCCGTGCTTTTCTCAACCAGACCGAGCGGCAGAAAACCCAGCTCATACGCGGTATTGGTCACACGCGGCATGGCGAAAGTCGAGCCGAGGATCAGATAGAGCGCCACCCAGAATGTCACTGAAACCCAGCGCGGCAGGTCAACTGACAACCGCTCACCACGGCCTTTGGCCGCAACGGTAATCAGGGTGATAAACGGCAGAACCACACCGGTGACGATAAATCCGAGGGAGGCACTGAACCAGTCAGTCCCTGAGTGATAACCCGCCATCGGCGGAAAAATTATGTTGCCCGCACCCAGGAAAAGTGCAAAAACCATCATCCCGAGAACGAGCATGTCTTTTGTTGAAAACATAAAACAACCTGTACATGTTAAAATTAAATACTGTGATTTAGTTATTTTTTAAATGAAACAGTTAAAATAGTAACAAAATGCAGGTTGATTGAAAGACTCAAAAGAGTAAACGGGACAAATCCATTAATTAGGGGAATTTGAAAAAATATAATCCCGGTTACACAAATTTTTCTATGGCAGCCGCGACACCATCTTCATCATTAGAAGTCGTCACAAATCCGGCTTTTTGCTTAATGTGATCAGCTGCATTGCCCATGGCAACACCCACACCGGCATACTCCAGCATAGAAATATCATTATTCTGATCGCCGATGCACATGACTTTGTCTGGTGTCAGCCCCAGTTTTTCGGTGATTAGCGCCACAGCCCGGCCTTTGGTGGCATTTTTTGCAGAAATCTCCACAAAATGCGGTGCTGTCCGCAGAATATTGTAACTGTCAAACGAAACCTGCGGGATATAACCGGCTGCTTCATTCAGACGTACCGGGTTATCAACCATCATAAATTTGCTGAACTGCATTTCGCTGTCCATTTCCGCCAACGGACAGTAGTGCAGTGGTGTCTGAGTCAGGTAAGCATCCATCAGGGTGTAGTGGCTGATATCGCGGTTGGTGGTAAACATCTCACCATTACTCAGTACATGGAAATGGACATTTATGTCGCGGGCCAGCGCCTCAAAATAGCGGTAATCCTCAAAATCCATCAGCGTTTCAATCACCGGTTCGCCGGTTTCAGCATCGTGAATAACCGCGCCGTTATTGCTGATGCAGTAATGATCTGCCTTATCCAGCCCGAGTTCCCTCAGATAGGGCAGAATGCCGTTAAACGGGCGGCCGGATGTCAGGATGATATGCAGACCTTTTTCTTTTGCGCGGGTAACTGCAGCACTGACTGCGGGGGTAATCTGATGGTGAGCATTAAGCAGGGTGCCATCGAGGTCAATGGCGATAAGTTTTACGGACATGCTGGCTCCTGAAACAGCGGAATGCACCACTGATTGTACTGCGGCAGGGATTTGTCCTGCCGATCTGAATGCTGAATATGATAGTTGAAATCATATGGCTAAATATAGTTCTGTTATTAATTGTTTAAGTTGCCTTAGTTACAGTCATGACTGAAATGCCACGGCTCTTTGATATCCAGGGTGATATCAGGATTCTGGCGGTAGTCGTAGGGGGTGATGTTATATTCTTTGCGAAACATATAGGTAAAATGAGATTGCGACCCGAAACCGAAATCAAGGGCAATATCAAAGATAGTCTGTTCACTCTGGCGCAGGGCGTTAACAGCACCGGCCAGACGGCGCTGACGGATGTACTTGCCGAGAGAGATGCCGGCAACTTCTTTGAAGATCTTCTGCATATGCCAGAGCGAGTACCCGGAATAGGCAGCCAGTTCTTCGAGGTGGATAACACGACCCGTGTGGTTTTCTATCCATTTACTAAGAGCGCACACAAGTGCGACGTGATTATCTTGCGGCATGACGATTTCGACTCAGTTTCAGGGTTTTCCAAGTATACAAGTTTATTTCATTATGACAAAACAGGGTGTTATCTGTTTATGCGCTTCCTGCTGATGAAATGAATTTTTTTGTGAAACAGCACCCTCTATCCGCTAAAGTATGTGCCGGTACCGGAATGTAACGAACTCTTTTAAACAGGTATAAATCAGATGAAAATAGGCAAAACATGAAAAAAATCATAATTATCCTGCTGCTGATTGTCACCGGTGTGTTTTTTTATATCGCGGCCCTCGATAAGTATTGTGATCAGCGCGAGGATTTTATGCTGGGAATCTGTGAGATTACGAAATTTATTCCGTCAGATAAGGGCTGAGTTTTGCCTTTTCCCTCTGATTATCTTGTTGCTAACGGTATTCAAGGCAGCAAAATGATGTTTTAATAACGGCCTTAAACTTTTCAGGATGCAGCGATGCACAACGCAGAATAATAATATAGCCGTTACAGAGGATATAATGTCAGAAGTACAGCAGGAGCAGACGCTCAAGCGCGGTTTAAAAAACAGACACATACAGCTTATCGCATTGGGTGGTGCTGTGGGGACGGGGCTGTTTCTGGGAACAGCAACAACGATTCAGATGGCGGGGCCTTCTGTCCTGCTCGGCTATGCAGTTGCCGGGTTTATTGCATTTCTGATCATGCGCCAGCTTGGCGAAATGGTAGCGGAAGAGCCGGTTACCGGGTCATTCAGTCACTTTGCACATAAATACTGGTGTGGTTTTGCCGGCTTCTTATCCGGCTGGAACTACTGGGCGATGTTTGTTCTGGTCGGTATGGCCGAACTGACCGCGGTCGGTGAGTATATTAAATTCTGGTGGGACGTCCCGACCTGGGTTTCTGCCGCTGTTTTCTTTGTGCTGATCAACCTGATAAATCTGGTGAATGTTAAGGTTTACGGGGAAACTGAATTCTGGTTTGCCATGATCAAAGTGGTGGCCATTCTCGGTATGATTGCTTTTGGTGCCTATCTGCTGATGAGCGGTAACGGCGGCCCGCAGGCGTCAGTCAGTAACCTCTGGGAGTTCGGCGGGTTTATGCCGCACGGCTGGGGTGGTCTGATCTTCGCGATGGCAATCATCATGTTCTCCTTCGGCGGCCTTGAACTGGTCGGTCTGGCGGCGGCAGAAGCGGAAAACCCGCGCTACAGTATTCCGAAAGCCATTAATCAGGTGGTTTATCGTATCCTGATTTTCTATATCGGTTCTATTACCGTTATCCTCTCACTCTATCCGTGGACAAAAATTGTCGAGAACGTCAGCCCGTTTGTGCTGATCTTCCGTGAAATCGGCCATACCTTTGGTGCGGCGGATTCGTTACAGGGGAATATCAACCTGTGGATTGCCCATGTGCTGAACGTGGTGGTACTGACCGCCGCACTCTCTGTATATAACAGCGGTGTTTACAGTAACAGCCGGATGCTCTACAGCCTGGCGCGGCAGGGTAATGCGCCGTCATTCCTGCAGCGTATCAGTCCGCGTGGTGTACCGGTTAACTCGATTATTCTGTCCGGCCTGGTCACCTCTGTGGGGATACTGATCAACTACCTCCTGCCGAAAGAGGCATTTTCCCTGCTGATGTCGCTGGTGGTCACCACACTGGTGATTAACTGGATTATGATTTGTATCTCTAACCTGAAATTCCGTCAGGCGAAGATGAAAGAGGGCGTGGAGCCGTTCTTTAAGGCGCTGTGGTATCCGTGGGGCAACTATATCTGTCTCGCATTCCTGGCCTTTATCCTGGTGCTGATTGCGCTGATGGATGGTCTGCGGATTTCAGTGATCCTGCTGCCGTTCTGGATTGCTTTCCTGTGGCTGACATATCGTTATTATGAGCGCCGCCGTGCAGCGAAATCATAATCATTCTTTCAGACAATAAAAAACCGGGGGTTTTTCCCCGGTTTTTTATGTTCAGCAAGACTTAAAACTGCCAGCGGGCCCACATAAACAGGACGTTACCGTTATTGTAGGTACCGGGAATATAGGTTGCCTGAATCGCCAGACGGTTATATTCCACGGAAGCCAGCGGCAGCGGCACCGGGATCGGAATATAGTGATAATCATCCCGCGCGGTCACACCAATCGTAAAGCCGACACCGGCTTTGAAGCCATCCTGCCCCTGCGGCATCCACATCTTCTGGAATCCGTAACCGACGATAGGTTCCCATTTGTTGTGTGAATCCTTAAATGCCATGGCGTACAGACTGTGCCAGTCGTTATCCTCATCATAGTAGGATTTGCCGAACCCGGCTCCCCACGGTTTTTCATTGTAGGTATCGGTTTTTTCTTTGTCGTAGGTCAGGCGGTTATGCCAGGTCCAGAACGGGACATAGAGATCGTACTGGTCTGATTGCCAGACATTGGTGACATTGCGTTTAAATGTGCCCCAGAGTCCTTCTGAAGTTGCCGCATCATTGGTGACGCTGTCATTTTTTTGTGTGTCCTGTTCCTGCGCTGCTGCGGGCTGTGAAACCATCAGCAGGGAGGTAAGCGTCAGGGCGCCGGCCGTGCTTAAAGAAAGCTTCATGAATAACTCCTGGTGTGACGATAATCATTTATCCTAAAACGATTATTCTGCTCATAACAAAGAATTTGAATTAATAGATAACAATTATAATAACATAGATTTCATATTGTTTTTATACTGCTGATACGGCTTAAATCTAAACAAAATATCAATGAAGAGTGGTAATAAGCAGATTCTTAGTATGGAAATAATGAAGCAAGGCAGCTTATCGTTCTTGCAGGAAATGAACAAAGTTGTAATTTTTTTATATGTTTAAACACAAGCGGTTATCAATTTTGCGTATAAATTTATCGGAACATGTTATTAATATTTCTAAATATGTGCACCAGATCTTCCCGCTGAAAAAATCGCTTGATTTCCGACCTGTCCTATGTGATAACTCAAATGGGTAAACGAGGTACGCTTCTGTTTTTTAAGCAGTAACGACTAGTTTGTATATCGCCGGTTATCGGCAAATTTGTAGGATAGGAATTTTATCAATGGCTAAACTTAAAGGCACCGTTAAGTGGTTTAACGAATCAAAAGGTTTTGGTTTCATCACTCCAGCTGATGGCAGCAAAGACGTGTTCGTTCACTTCTCTGCAATCATGACCGATGGTTTCAAAACACTTGCTGAAGGCCAACAAGTTGAATTTGAAGTGCAGGATGGTCCTAAAGGCCCAGCTGCTGCCAACGTCACTAAAGCATAATTATCTCCGGCAGCACTGCCTCTGATAGTTGGTTTTACCAGCGTGGTTAACGCGACAGCCTGATAGCCGTTCAACAACGAGTGTATATCACTGACGCAAATTCAGACCCTGTGCCCTTGCGGGCATGGGGTTTTTTATTGCCTGTTCTGCGGTGGTTTCCTGTCACCGGATGCGTATAATTCACTATACAGAGCGCCACAGCAAAACAGGAGATATCAGGGTGAGAATCAACGCATTAACCATTGCAGGAACCGATCCGAGCGGCGGTGCGGGTATTCAGGCGGATTTAAAAACCTTTTCCGCACTGGGCGTTTACGGCACCACGGTGATGACAGCGCTGGTGGCACAAAATACCTGCGGTGTGAACTCAGTCCATTCCGTTCCGCCTGAATTTATCGGGGCGCAACTGGATGCGGTACTGACGGATGTCAGAATTGACAGTGCCAAGATTGGCATGTTGTCTGACGGCGGCGTGATCCGCATCGTGGCTGAGAAACTGCGTCAGTACCCGGTGCCGTATGTGGTACTGGATACGGTGATGCTGGCGAAAAGCGGCGATCCGCTGCTGAAAGCTGATGCGGTTGATTTGCTGATCTCTGAATTATTACCCCACGTTTCGATTATCACCCCCAATCTCCCCGAAGCGGCCGCATTGCTGAAAACAGCGGTTGCCACAGATGAAAAGATGATGCAGCAGCAGGGTGAGGCGCTTATAGCTGTCGGGGCAAACGCGGTACTGCTGAAAGGCGGTCATCTGGATAACGCCGAAAGCCCTGACTGGCTGTTTCTGCCGGAAGGCCGTCACCGCTTTACCTCTGTCCGTATCCCGACCAAAAACAGTCACGGCACCGGCTGCACATTATCAGCGGCAATAGCAGCACTGCGGCCGCAGTGTGCGGACTGGGCGGAAACCACAGAGGCCGCAAAACAGTATCTGCACGGAGCACTGGCTGCGGCAGATAGTCTTGAAGTAGGACACGGACATGGTCCGGTTCACCATTTTTATCAGTGGTGGTGATATCGCACGGTAATTCGTGTATATTGCGCGCTTTTCAGGGGGGAAGATATGGAAACGGGTTCATCTGTGCGTCTTAATAAATACATCAGCGAAAGCGGCATCTGCTCCCGCCGGGATGCAGACCGCTATATTGAGCAGGGATTAGTCCTGATCAACGGCAAACGTGCGGCTATCGGCTCACAAGTGGTGCCGGGGGATGTGGTTAAAGTCAACGGTCAGCTGATTGAGGCGCGGGAGCAGGATGACCTGGTTCTGATTGCCCTCAATAAACCGGTGGGTATTGTCAGTACCACTGATGAGGGTGAGAAAGACAATATTGTTGATTTCGTCAATCACAGCACCCGTATCTTCCCAATCGGACGCCTGGATAAAGACTCTCAGGGGTTGATTTTCCTGACCAACCACGGCGACCTGGTGAATAAAATTCTGCGTGCCGGAAATGACCACCAGAAAGAGTATGTGGTAACGGTCAATAAACCGGTCACGGATGATTTTATCCGTGGTATGGCGGCAGGTGTGCCGATCCTCGGGACGGTAACCAAAAAATGCAAAGTGAAGCAGGAAGCGCCGTTTGTTTTCCGCATCACACTGGTTCAGGGTCTGAACCGTCAGATCCGCCGGATGTGTGAACATTTCGGTTATGAAGTGACGAAACTTGAGCGTGTCCGCATCATGAATATCAGCCTGACCGGGATTCCGGTGGGCGAATGGCGTGATTTAACGGATGATGAGCTGGTTGAGCTCTTTGATGCGATTGAAAAATCCTCATCCGAAGATAAAAAAGCCAAAAAACCAGCTGCGAAACCGCAGAAGCGCGATAACAAAATCAAGGTTGCTCCGCCGGTTTATCCGGGATCAGACAAACAGCAGAAGAAGAAAGAGAGCAGCAGCGATAATAACCGCCAGCGCTTTGCGCAGGCAGGGCGGAAGAAGAAGAAAAGATAATTATCTGTCTGCTGAGAAGTGATCCGCAGTACAGGTAATAATGCGGATAACGGGCAGGCGGACGAAAAGCATGCGCGTCATGGATGACGCGCCTGAGCTTACAGGGATGTATTTACAGCGGCTTTTCGTTTTGCCCGTTATCAGCAGCTCCCCGGAACAAACAGGGAGCACAAAAAAATCAGGCCGGTTATCCGGCCTGTTCTGCATTTAAGCAATCGTCACTTTTTTATCGAGATACACATCCTGTACTGCATTAATCAGTGCCACCCCGTCTTTCATCGATTTCTTAAAGGCTTTACGGCCGAGGATCAGCCCCATACCGCCGGCACGTTTGTTGATCACCGCAGTACGGACGGCATCCGCGAGGTCATTATTACCGGATGCACCGCCGGAGTTAATCAGCCCCGCACGGCCCATATAGCAGTTTGCCAGCTGATAACGGACCAGATCAATCGGGTTATCGGTGGTCAGTGTGCTGTAAACGCGTTCATCAGTATGGCTGAAACCGATAGCTTTAAAGCCGCCGTTGTTTTCTGCCATCTTCTGTTTGACGATATCCGCGCCGATTGTCGCCGCAAGGTGGTTTGCCTGGCCGGTTAAATCCGCGCTGGCATGATAATCCACGCCATCTTTTTTGAATGCCGGGTTACGCAGGTAAGCCCACAATACCGTGACCATTCCCAGTTCATGTGCGCGTTCAAAGGCTGCTGAGATTTCCTCAATCTGACGGCGGGATTCCGGTGAACCGAAATAAATTGTCGCCCCGACTGCCACCGCACCCATTTCAAATGCCTGCTCAACACTGGCGTACAGTGTCTGATCATACTGCGCAGGCAGACTGAGGGTTTCATTGTGGTTGATTTTGACGAGGAACGGGATGCGGTGTGCATAACGGCGGGCAACAGAAGCCAGTACGCCGTAAGTGGATGCCACACAGTTACAGCCTGCTTCGATAGCCAGCTCAACAATATTTTTCGGATCAAAATAGAGCGGGTTGGCCGCAAAAGAGGCCGCAGCAGAGTGTTCAACGCCCTGATCCACAGGCAGGATGGAAAGATAACCGGTTCCCGCCAGACGACCGTGATTAAACAGCGACTGCATAGAGCGCAGTACGGTATTCGGCCGGTTATTGTCAATCATCACGCGGGTGACAAAGTCATCGCCCGGCAGATAGAGATTGTCTTTGGGAATAGTGGTGCAGGTGTGTTCAAGAAGAGATGATGCATCATTGCCTAACAACTTAACGATATCAGTCATGGTATGTAAACTCCGATTCCTGTAGCGTGTTATAAAATTGTCACGGATTGTCGTGGATTGTGTTTAAGATAACAACCCGCAGTGTGGCGGTAACCGGCACTGGATCGCTTCAGGCAGCACGGAAAAGGTGAATTGCTGACCAGTCAGCGGTTCGCCGTCGAGATTAAACACCATCTCATGTGCCGCGCTGATGGTGATCCGTCTGCTGCTTTTCATAATGACGCCTTCCGCTTCACCGTCATTAAACAGGCTGTTCCAGAGTGAACGCGGCCAGTTACGTTCCGGCAGGATACTCAGGTTGAGCAGCCCGTCGTTGATCCGCGCATCCGGGCACAGCTTGTGTCCGCCGCCCGCCTGGCAGCCGTTGCCGACACCAATCACCAGTGCGTCATCCTGCCAGTGGAAATCATCACAGCTGATGGTGCAGTGATCGGCTTTCAGTAAATCGCTGCGGGTCAGTCCGTGGAGAAAATAAGCGGCGCCGCCGAAGGTGCTTTTCAGTGCTTCCGGGGTATCGGTGGTGATTTTCGGGCCGAACCCGCCGGTGGCCATATTGATGAAATAGTGAGATTCATTGATGCAGCCGATATCGATAGCGATGGAACTGCCTTTTGCGGCCAGAAGCAGGGCTTTGGTTTTATCTGCCGGAATACCTGCCGCAGCGGCAAAATCATTAGCGGTGCCGAGCGGCAGAATGCCGAGAACAGGACGCTCCTCAGCCGGATATGACATCAGTGCGCTGCATACGGCATTAATTGTACCGTCGCCCCCTGCGGCAATCACGGTTGCTGCGTTCAGGTGGTGCGCTTCGCGGACAAAGCGCGGAATATCCTCCGCTTCCCATGTCACCCGTACCTGAATATCTTCACCGCTGTCCCGCAGGTAGCTGACAGCCTGACGAATACCATCATCACCGGCACGTTTTCCGTTAAGAATCACTATATGCGTTTCCGCCATATTACTCTCCGTGTTCAGATTTCGTCTTTTAAAGATAACAAACACAGACGGATTCTGCCGGGAAAAAAAGGCGGAGAAAAAGGGAAGGGCACAAAAAGAAAAGGTTGGCTCAAGGGAGATTGAGCCAACCAAGGAGGTGGTTCCTGGTATTACATGCTGCGTTTTAGTTCTTTATTTTCCTGTCCGATATTACGAAACAACGGAAGTGATTGTTGTGATCGGATTCGAAAATTCGGAATTTTCCCCGTTACAGAGCCGCAGCGTCGGTAAATTCCGGCATATGCGGATTACGGGTGCTGGTACCCTGTAAGTTACGGATCAGCAATGCAAATTCCAGGTTCACATCATCCGGCACCGGCAGATAAACAATATGACCGTTACCCGGTGCGACATCCGTGGCTTCCCCTTTACGGTTATTCATGGCATCGAGGGTAAAGCTGATATTACCGTTCGGGGTCATCAGTTCCAGGCTGTCACCGACAGAGAATTTGTTTTTGACATCCACTTCGGCCAGGCCGTTCACGCGGTTGCCGGTAAACTCGCCGACAAACTGCTGGGAATCAGAAACAGAATAGCCGTACTCATAAGTCTGATAAGAATCATGGGTATGACGGCGCAGGAACCCTTCGGTATAACCGCGGTGTGCCAGGCCTTCCAGCGTGGTCAGCAGTGACGGATCAAACGGTTTTCCGGCAACGGCATCATCAATAGCACGACGGTAAACCTGTGCGGTGCGGGCGCAGTAATAGAAGGATTTGGTACGGCCTTCTATTTTCAGGGAGTGAACACCCATCTTCGTCAGGTTTTCGACATGTTCGATAGCCCGCAGATCTTTGGAGTTCATAATATACGTGCCGTGCTCATCTTCGAACGCGGTCATATATTCACCCGGGCGCTGTGCTTCCTCAATCAGGAATACTTTATCAGTCGGTGCGCCAACGCCGAGAGTCGGCTCAATATTTTTCACCGGGATAGGTTCCTGCTTGTGAACAATATTACCGATCACATCTTCTTTGCCTTCTTCCACTTTGTATTCCCAGCGGCAGGCATTGGTGCAGGTACCCTGGTTAGGGTCGCGTTTGTTAATATAACCGGAAAGCAGGCAGCGGCCGGAGTAGGCCATGCACAGTGCGCCGTGGACAAAGACTTCCAGCTCCATATCAGGCACATTTTTGCGGATATCAGCGATTTCATCGAGGGACAGTTCACGGGACAGGATAACCCGGGTCAGACCCATCTGACGCCAGAATTTCACGGTTGCCCAGTTCACGGCGTTGGCCTGAACGGATAAATGAATATCCATCTGCGGGAAATGCTCGCGCACCATCATGATCAGACCGGGATCGGACATAATCAGGGCGTCCGGACCCATGGCAATCACCGGCTCCAGATCACGGATAAAGGTTTTCAGTTTGGCGTTATGCGGGGCGATATTCACCACGACATAGAATCTTTTACCCAGTTCATGGGCTTCCTGAATGCCTTTGGCGAGGTTTTCGTGGTTAAATTCGTTGTTACGGACACGCAGGCTGTAACGCGGCTGTCCGGCATAAACCGCATCCGCACCGTAGGCGAACGCATAGCGCATATTCTTCAGCGAGCCTGCCGGAGAGAGTAATTCGGGTGTAAACATAATGTATTCCGATCTGAGTTCAAGTCAGAACCTTCCCCTGCGGGGGAGGCGTAATCAAGGCGATGGATTCTAGCGCGTCATCCGCCCGGTATCAAATGAATTACTGAAAATGGCATGAATATCGGATAACGATTTGATATAGTTTCGTTAAATTCAGTGACGCGGCGGAAAATCTCCGCTGCGTTATCATTTACTATAGTCTGTTACAGCGTGGATACATGGAAAAACGTCATATTGCAGTCTGGATTGGTCTGGTTCTTAACCTGATTTTCCTGGGAATTATTGCTTATATTCCGTCGGCACTTGAGCCGTACCGGGATCAGCTGGATTATCAGACACAACAACTGATCGAAGTCTTACCGTACGTGAAAATTCTGATGACCGGCGGGATCGCGGCACAGCTTATCAGTCTGGCATTTCTGCGTAACCAGCCGAAATTGGGTCTGATTTTCGCCATGATCGGCGGCATTATTTTTGTTCCGCTGGGCTTTATCTTTATCGTCGGTTATCTCTACGACTATAACCGCGTGGTCTACAGTTCACTGAAAAGTGTCCCGAAACTGGCGCAGTTACCGTTTGAGGTTCTGCTGAAATTCAATAAACAGCGTCAGGTCAGCATGGCTGCGATGTATGCGGTGCTCGGTGTGGTGCTGCTGGTTATCGGTATGGACTTCGGCGGTATCATGGTTGCGGTGGGGATTGTGCTGATGATCAACGCACGGCGTATCCAGTATTATCCGATGCTGGCGATTGTCGGTGATAATCTTCTGTTTACCCCGGGGCAGTATGCGGTCTGTTATGAAGCACCACTGAGTGCATTCACCGTGATAACAGACAACCGCTCTGCACTGAAACTGCATATCAGAACCGCTGAACTGGATCGGACATTCCGTATTGCAAAAGCGGATTTATTACAGGATGAGCAAAATACGCTCGATAAAATCCTGGCGCGGCTGAAGCGTCCGTCAGTTATTCAGTAACCAGAAAAACAATAAACGGCGGATATTCCGCCGTTTTTTATCTCTGTCAGATAACCGCCGTCAGAGAATGGTGGCGGCAATAATCTCAGCGGGGCCGCCTTCCCAGCGGTAGCCTAATCCGTACACCGAATGAATAAAATCACGGTCGCTTTCCAGCTGTCCGAGCTTGCGGCGCAGGTTTTTGATGTGGCTGTCGATGGTGCGGTCGGTCACCACGCGGTAATCATCGTACAGATTATCCAGTAACTGGTTACGGGACAGCACAGTGCCGGGGTGTGACACCATCGTGCGCAGCAGACGGAATTCGACTTGGGTAAGATCCAGACTCTGGGTCCCGAAACGTACCTGATAATTCACCTCATCAATAACCAGGGTGTCAGATTTATCCTCTGACGTTTCGTTACTGCGCTGACAGCGGCGCAGAATGGTTTTGATCCGCGCCACAACCTCTCGCGGGCTGTAAGGCTTGCAGACATAATCATCCGCACCGATTTCCAGTCCCAGCAGACGGTCAATCTCTTCCGTTTTCGCCGTCACCATCATGACGGGCACATCGCTGAACTGACGGATCTCACGGCAGAGTGTCAGGCCGTCTTTCTCCGGCAGCATCAGATCCAGCAAAATCAGATCCGGATGATGTGCCTTAACCCAGTCTGTCACCTCACCGCCGCGTGCCAGCCAGTGAGTCCGGTAATGCGCGGCGTGCAGATAATCCGTCAGTAACTGAGCCAGTTTCGGCTCATCTTCCACAATAAGAATCAGTTCGGCATGTTGTTCCATGCGGTAAACTCCTGTCAGTCAGGGCGGGGCAGAGTCAGGGTAATCGTCACGCCGCCGAGCGGGGATGCGGATGCACTGATCTGCCCGTGATGCGCTTCCGCTATTTTATCACAGATCGCAAGGCCGAGCCCGGAGCCGCCGCTGGCACGGTTGCGGGAGGATTCACTGCGGTAGAAGCGCTCAAAAATCTGTGAAAACTGCTCTTCAGTCAGCCCCGGTGCACTGTCTGACCAGTCGATCCGGATCTGTGTTTCATCCTGCTGTCCGCGTACCACAATCTGCCCGCCGCTGTCGGTATAACGCAGGCTGTTTTCCAGCAGATTATGGAACAGCTGGCCGAGCCGCGCGTCATCGCCGAAAATCATTAGTGTGTCCGGCAGTTCAGTGGTCACGGTGAGATTTTTTTCCTGCAACCGGTGACGGAATACGCCGATGGAACGGCTGATCACATCGCTCAGGTTACATAACTCTTTACGGTAAGAGAGTGACCCGCTGTCGGATAATGAGAGCTGATGCAGGTCACTGACCAGTTTTGTCAGTGTCTGAACTTCCGCCAGCAGAGATGCGAGGGTTTCCGGTGTCGGCTGGCGTATTCCGTCCTGAAGGGCTTCCAGTTCGCCCTGCAATACGGCCAGCGGGGTACGCAGTTCGTGTGACACATCCGCCATATAATCGCGGCGCATCAGTTCATTTTTCTCCAGCGCGGAGGCGAGCTGATTAAAATCATTTGCCAGTTGTGCAATTTCATCCTTACCGTGAACCGGCACACGGCTGCTGAAATTGCCCGCTGCCAGCTGATGAGTGCCTTCCGCCAGCCGTTTGACGGGCCGCAGAAAACCGCGTGTCAGCAGCCAGGTCACCACCAGGGTGACCAGCAGCACCAGCGCCGACACTATCCAGCTGGTACGCGCCTGCTGATGTGAAAAGCTCTGATCGGCAGCGCGGTTGATATTATCATCTGCCGGCATCACCACCCAGCCGACAATATCGCCGTTATATCTGACCGGTTTGCGGTAGAGTTCACCCTGCGGCACCGGACCGTGCCCGAACAGACGCTGATCATCTTCACCCAGCAGCCAGAAACGCATTTTCCAGCCGCGCTCCATATGCTGCATATGACGGTCGGTATCCAGCGCCCGCAGGGCCTGCATAAAGCCGCGCTGATTATTACGCAGAAAATACCAGCTGCCGTAATCGGCATATTGTTCAGCGACAACATCGGCGATCAGTTCTGTCCGGTCTTCGGCAGAGCGCTGGAGATAACCGAGAAAGCCCTGCTCAAAACTGAAGCGGATAGCCAGATGCATGGTCAGTACCACCAGCATACAGGTGGCAAAAATGGCGAGAAACAGTTTGTGACCAATACCGGTTTTCATGTATTTCCCTCCGTGTTCAGAACTGGCTGCCCGGTTGATTCTCCGGTTTTTTTGCGGCGCAGCCGGTCAAAAAACAGGTAAATCACAGGGGTGGTATACAATGTCAGGATCTGGCTGACCAGCAACCCGCCGACCACCGTGATGCCGAGCGGCTGACGCAGTTCCGCCCCGTCACCGCTGCCGAGTGCCAGCGGCAGTGCACCGAACAGGGCAGCCAGTGTGGTCATCAGGATCGGGCGGAAACGCAGAAGGCAGGCCTGAAAAATCGCATCCCGCGCATTTTGTCCGCCGCGCTGGGCAGCAATGGCGAAGTCCACCATGATAATGGCGTTTTTCTTCACAATCCCGATCAGCAGCATGATACCTATCAGGGCAATCAGGCTGAACGGTGTATCAAAAAACTTCAGCGCAAGCAGTGCACCGACGCCTGCGGAGGGCAGGGTGGATAAGATGGTCAGCGGATGAATAAAGCTTTCATACAGCATACCGAGCACCAGATATACGGTAATAACAGCGGCGATAATCAGCAGCACCTGGGACTGTAATGTCTCCTGAAATAACTGTGCGGTTCCGGCAAACGAACCGCGCACCCCGGACGGCACACCCAGCTCCACCATGGTGCGTTCGACCGCGGTTACCGCATCTGACAGAGAATACCCCTGCGCCACGTCAAAGCCGATTGTTGACGCCGCCGACAGCCCCTGATGGTTAACACTCAGCGGCGCATTCGCCGGGCGCCATTGTGCAAAATACGCCAGCGGAACCGGCTGTCCCTCTTTATTGATAACAAACATCTTATCCAGCGCACTGACATCCTGCGTATATTGCGGCGCAACTTCCATCACCACTTTGTACTGATTCAGCGGTTCATAAATCGTGGAAATCTGCCGCTGACCGAAGGCGTTGTTGAGCAGGTTATTGGCATCATTTACGCTGATCCCGAGCTGTGCCATCACATCACGGTCATAAGTCAGCGCCATCTCCGCACCTTTGTCTTCTTTATCCGAGTTGACATCGGCCAGTTGCGGCAGTTCACCGAGTGCCTTACGGATTTTCGGCTCCCATTCGCGCAGCAGGGATAAATCATCCGCCAGCAGAGAGTACTGATAACTGGAGTTGGACTGACGCCCGCCCGCCCGCACATCCTGCACCGGGATCAGAAACAGGTTGGCACCCGGTTCATCCGCGAGGGTCACACGCAGCCGGTTTATCACATCCTGGGCGCTGTCTGTCCGCTCATCCAGCGGATTGAGGGAGATAAACATAAACCCGCTGTTCACCCGGCCGCCGCCGGTAAAACCGGTGACGCTGGCGACATCTTTATCACTGTGAATACGCTGCATAAAGGTGCGCATTTTCTGCTCCATCGACTGGAATGAAATGCTCTGGTCAGCGCGGACAAAGCCCAGCAGGCGCCCGGTATCCTGATCCGGGAAAAAGGTTTTTGGTACGGAGATATAGAGCCAGACCGCCAGGGCAATGGTGCCGGTGAAAATCAGCAGCACCCAGCGGCTGTGTGCCAGTACCACGGTCAGGCTGCGTCCGTACCATTGCTGAATACGGAACAGGAGCCTGCCCGCGCCGCGTTTGCGCTCACGTGCCGGAGCCGCGCGGTTTTTCAGCAGATAGGCGCAGAGCATCGGGGTGAGTGTCAGGGAGATCACCAGCGAGATAGCAATAGCCGTGGTCAGCGTGATGGCGAACTCGCGGAACAGCCGCCCGACAAGGCCATCCATCAGCAGCAGCGGGATAAACACCGCCACCAGGGAAATACTCATCGAAAGCACGGTGAAACCGACTTCGCTGACCCCTTTGAGCGCCGCTTCTTTGGGTTTCAGTCCGTTTTCAATATGACGGGCGATATTCTCCAGCACCACAATGGCATCATCCACCACAAAACCGGTGGCAACGGTCAGCGCCATCAGTGACAGGTTATTGAGGCTGAACCCGCACAGATACATGGCGCTGAAAGTACCGATAAGGGAAACAGGCACGGCCAGCGCCGGAATAATGGTGGCGCGGCCGGAGCGCAGAAACAGGAAGACCACCAGGATCACCAGCCCTACCGCAATGGTCAGGGCGCGCTCGACTTCGGTCAGTGAGGCACGGATGGTCGGTGTGCGATCCTGCGCGACCTGCATATCCACGCTGGCGGGAATGGCATCCTGTAATACCGGCAGCTGTTCACGGATACGGGCTACGGTGGCGATAATATTGGCACCGGCTTCACGGCGGATCACCAGCAGAATAGCAGGTTTGCCGTTGCTCATCCCTGCCGCGCGGACGTTCTGTACCGAGTCTTTCACGGCGGCGACATCGGCCAGGCGTACTGCCGCGCCGTCATTGTAATGCACAATCAGCGGACGATAATCATCCGCGGTTTTCAGTTCGCTGTTACTGCCAATTTGCCAGCGGCGCTCATTGTCAGATACGGAACCCTGCGGGCGCAGCACGTTGGCATCAGCAATCGCCTTGCGTACGCTGTCGAGGGAAACCCCCTGATTAAACAGCTGTGACGGATTGAGTTCCACCCGCACGGCAGGCAGTGAACCGCCGCCGACAGAAACCTCGCTCACGCCCTCAATCTGCGACAGGCGCTGTGCCAGCCGGGTGGAGGCGATATCATAGAGTTTGCCGGTATCGAGTGTGTCTGATGTCAGCGTCAGGATCATAATCGGCGCATCGGACGGATTGGATTTATAGTAACGCGGCCGCGACGGCATCCCTGACGGCAGCAGGTTTTGCGCGGCATTCAGTGCCGCCTGCACATCGCGGGCGGCGCCGTTGATATCACGGTTAAGCTCAAATTCCAGGGTGATACTGGTGCTGCCGAGTGAACTGGATGATGTCATTTCTGACACCCCGGCTATCTGCCCGAGCGAGCGTTCCAGCGGCGTGGCGACAGACGATGCCATGGTTTCCGGTGATGCGCCCGGCAGTGACGCCGAGATATTGATCACCGGATAATCCACCTGCGGCAGCGGTGCCACCGGCAGAAACAGGAAGCTTATTGCCCCGCACAGCGTGATGGCGAGGCTTATCAGTGTCGTGGCCACCGGACGGGCGATAAACAGGGCGAACAGCCTCATGATGAGGCTCCTGTATTGTCGCTTTCCGGGGTAAACCGGGCGTGATCGCGCCAATGTGACAGGCGGTCAAACAGCAGATAAATCACCGGGGTGGTAAAGAGGGTCAGGATCTGGCTCATAATCAGCCCGCCGACCATACAGACCCCCAGCGGCTGGCGCAGTTCGGCACCGACCCCGGTACTGAGCATCAGCGGCACCGCGCCGAACAGTGCGGCCATAGTGGTCATCAGGATCGGACGGAAACGCAGGAGACAGGCCTGATAGATAGCATCATACGGTGACAGTCCCTGTTCACGTTCTGCGGCGAGGGCGAAGTCAATCATCATAATGGCGTTTTTCTTCACAATCCCGATCAGCAGAATAATACCGATAATCGCGATGACATCCAGCTCATTGCCCGCCATGATCAGTGCCAGCAGCGCACCGACCCCGGCAGTGGGCAGGGTGGAGAGGATGGTAATCGGGTGAATAAAACTTTCATACAGAATACCGAGCACAATGTACATTGCCACCACGGCGGCGAGGATCAGCCACAGTGTGCCGGAGAGGGCATTTTCAAAGGCGAGGGTCGCGCCCTGGAATTGGGTGGTGATATCTTTCGGCAGACCGATACGCTGCTCTGCTGATTTCACCGCGTTCACCGCCGCTTCCAGTGAACCACCCGCCGGGATATTAAAGGAGAAGGTGACGGACGGGAACTGAGCCAGATGGTTAATGGCCAGCGGCCCGAAGCGCTGCGAAACAGTGGCAAACGCTGACAACGGCACGGAATTGCCGTCTTTGTTGGTCAGGCGGATACTGTTGAGGGCGTCCGCACCCGGTGTCAGCGCGGTATTATTCTCCAGCACCACCCGGTACTGGCTGGCCTGGGTATAAATCGTGGAGATCAGCCGCTGACCAAACGCATTGTACAGTGCGTTATCAATATTGGTCATGGTCAGCCCCAGTCGTGAAGCTGTGTCGCGGTCAATATCGATATAGGCCACCAGCCCTTTGTTCTGCCAGTCATTGCCGGTGTCGGTCAGGGCATCGCTGCTCTCTAATTCTGTCATCAGACGCGGGACCCACAGATCCAGCTCCTCAAGGGAGTTCGCCTGTAAGGTGAACTGATATTGGGTGCGGGAAGTCTGGGTATCGATAGTCAGATCCTGGGATGGCTGGAGATACAGCTTCACGCCGGGCAGAGCATCTGCTTTTTCCTGTAACCGCGTGATGATAGCTTCCGCACGGTCAGCCCGCTCAGACAGTGGTTTCAGGGTGATTTGCAGACGTCCGGTGTTCAGTGTGGCGTTGCTGCCGTCGATACCGGCAAATGCTGCGATATTTGCGACAGCCGGGTCATCCGCCAGCAGACGGCTGACCGCCTGCTGTTTCTCGCTCATCGCCTGAAACGACACAGATTGCGGCGCTTCCAACGTACCCTGGATAAGCCCGTTATCCTGAACCGGGAAAAAGCCTTTCGGAATAAACAGATAAAGAATAACGGTGATCGCCATAGTGCTGAACGCAACGCCGAGCGTCAGCCACTGATGGCGTAATACCCATGTCAGCCAGCGGCCGTAACCGGCAATCACCCGCTCAAAAAAGCGTTCGGTGGCGAGGTTGAAGCGGTTATGACGCTGTGCGGATTCCGGTTTCAGGAACCGGGCGCACATCATCGGTGTCAGCGTCAGCGACACCACGCCGGAAATCAGGATTGCCACGGCGAGGGTGATGGCAAATTCGCGGAACAGGCGGCCGACAATATCCCCCATAAATAACAGGGGAATTAACACGGCGATCAGTGAGAAGGTCAGCGAGATAATGGTAAAACCAATCTCACCGGCGCCTTTCAGGGCAGCGGTCAGCGGTTTGTCACCTTTTTCCAGATAGCGGGCGATATTCTCCACCACCACAATCGCATCATCCACCACAAAGCCGGTGGCGATGGTCAGCGCCATCAGCGTCAGGTTATTGACGGAAAAGCCGCAGAAATACATCACCGCAAACGTACCGACGAGCGAGAGCGGCACGGCCACCCCCGGGATCAGCGTCGCGGCCATATTGCGCAGGAACAGGTACATCACCATGATCACCAGCGCGATCGCTAAGAACAATTCAAACTGCACATCTTTGACAGAGGCGCGGATAGCATCTGTCCGGTCAGTCAGAACCGTCACCGTCACCGATTCCGGCAGGGTTTCCACCAGTTCCGGGATCAGGGCGCGGATGGTATCGGTAGTGGCAATCACGTTCGCGCCGGGCTGGCGCTGCACATTAATCACGATGGCCTGTTTGTCATTGACCCAGGCACCCAGCTGCGTATTTTCCGGCCCCTCCTGTACAGTTGCCACATCGCGCAGGCGAATCGGAGCGTTATTTTTGTAGCTGACAATCAGGTTCTGATAATCTTCCGCCGATTTCATCTGGTCGTTGGCGGACAGTGTCACTGAGCGCGCCGGGCCGTCGAGGCTCCCTTTGGCGGAGTTGACGTTGGCGTTATTAATCGCGGTACGGATAGTTTCGCTGTCCAGCCCGTAAGCGGCGACAGCATTGGCATTCAGCTGAACCCGTACAGCAGGGCGCTGACCGCCCGCCAGTGTCACCAGCCCGACCCCCTCAACCTGTGAGATTTTCTGGGCGATGCGGTTCTCCACCATATCCTGTAACCGTGTCATCGGCATGGCATCGGAGGTGACGGCAAGGGTCAGCACCGGCGGATCGGCCGGGTTCACTTTGCTGTAAATCGGCGGATAAGGCAGATCATTCGGCAGCAGGTTGGTTGCTGCATTGATGGATGCCTGCACTTCCTGCACCGCCACATCCAGCGGCAGAGAAAGCTGGAACATCAGGGTGATCACCGAAGCGCCGCCCGAGCTTTGCGATGACATTTGTTTCAGACCGGACATCTGCCCGAACTGGCGCTCCAGCGGTGCGGTCACGGCGGAGGTCATCACATCCGGACTGGCGCCGGGATAGAGTGTCACCACGCGGATAGTCGGGTAATCCACTTCCGGCAGCGAAGAGACCGGCAGCATGCGGTAGCCGACAATCCCTGCCAGCAGAATCGCCAGCATAAACAGACTGGTGGCAACCGGACGCAGGATAAACAGGCGGGACGGGCCGCCGGCACGGGTTTCAGGGTTGTTTCCGGACATCAGGCCTTATCTCCGGCTGCGGCTTTTTTCTGACCGGACACCACTTCCACCTGTGCGCCGTCGGTCAGACGGTCAATCCCGTCGGTTACCAGGGTATCACCGGTGCTGACACCGCTTTTGATCACCACGCGCTCCGGCGTCTGTAATTCCACATCCACAATCTGTTTGCGGACTTTATTGTCTGCCTCCAGAAGCCAGACATAATTACCTTCTGTTCCCATCTGCAATGCGGCATTCGGGATCACCACGGCATTCTCCAGCTGCCCGACTTGCAACAGCACATTGACAAACTGATTCGGGAACAGCAGGTCGTCATCATTGGTAAACCGCGCTTTGGCTTTTACCGTACCGGTGGCGGTATCGATCTGGTTATCCAGTGTCAGCAGTTTGCCTTGTGCCAGCCGGATGCTGTTATCTTTGCTCAGTGCGGTGACCGCAAGATCCGGCAGGGTGCGCTGCGCCATACGGATCAGCGGGATATCATTTTCCGGGACGGTAAACAGCACATCGGCAGGTGCTGTCTGGTTGATCACCACCAGCGGCATAGCGGTTCCGGCGGTAATAAAGTTGCCGGTATCCACCTGGCGCAGACCCATTTTCCCGCTGATAGGTGCAGTGATACGGCTGTAGGTCAGTTGCAGCTTCGCGCTGTCGATAGCGGCCTGATCCACCTTAATACCGGCTTCTGCCGATTTAACCAGCGCCTGCTGGGTATCGAGTTCCTGCTGTGAAATCACATGGGTGGCGGCGAGTTTCTGATAGCGGCTCAGGTCACGGCGGGCATTGGCTAGCGTGGCCTGATCTTTGGCTAATTGTCCCTGCGCCTGCGCCAGCTGGATCTCAAACGGACGCGGATCAATAGTGAACAGCAGATCACCGGCATTCACTTTTTGCCCTTCCTCAAAATGGATCTGCATCAGCTGGCCTTCCACGCGGCTGGTAACAGTGACGGAGTTGGCGGCCTGAACGGTACCGAGTGCAGATAATGTCCGCGGAATAGTCTCGGAAACAGCTTTCGCCACCTGAACCGGTGCCAGCGGCGGGCGGCCCGGGCGGTTACTGTTTTTACCTGCGGAAGCCCCCGGTTTACCGGCAGCCGGCGGAGTGGCCGGTGCCGCAGAGTGAAAGTAATGATAGGTGCCGTAACCGGCTGCGCCCAGAAGGAGAACGGCAATCGTAATGCCTGTGCGTTTCTTTCTCTTTTGTACATTATTCATTATCGGATTACTCATCATTCCTTTTTACCCGGCGCTGGCCGGGGTACGCGTAAGGGCACAAAACAGCCTGAATTATGATGGTGATAGTGTACCGGTAAATCTGATCGTAAAAATGGAAGAATTGTGAAAATAACGTTGATACAGGTAAATATACGCGGTTTCAGCAATGGTCGCAGTTTATGTCAGTCACTTTATCATCCCTTAAGGAAATATTACCGGCACGGTTTACTCAGTTTATGATGTACAGTAACATTACGCATTCTTAACAAGCTGATAATACGCACTATAATGATGAAAAACAGACTTATTCTTGTCTCTGCACTGCTGCTGTCCGGCTGTTCTTCTGTCTGGGTGGAAGTCCCGGGCGGCTCCGAATACACACGGGCAGAAGCAAATGCATTTTGTGAACCGGAATCACATAAGCTCTACCCGGTCAAAAATGAAGTTGCACAGCGCAGTGTCATGCGGGATGTGGAGAAACGCTGCAAAAAGGATGATGACTGCGGTAACAGCAAAACCTATAAAGAGCAGACACCGGTAACGGAAAGTTATGTGATGGATGTAAATGAAGACAGCCGCAACCGTTATTTCTACAGCTGTATGAAAACAAAAGGCTGGGATCGGGAAGACCGCTGGATGTGGGAATAGCAGGGAATATCAGGGCAGATATTGCGCTGCCCTGACCAAATATCACCGTTTATTTTTGTGATTTTTGTGCAAATTCCTGTTTGGCTTTCGCTAACTGCGCCTGAAATGTCGGGTCGGAATGTAATGTCGCGACAGCGGCTGAACCGACAATCCGCGCGGCATCCACGTCACTCTGCCAGTGATAGCCGCAAATGACACGGCTCTGTCCGAGCTGATAGCCCCGTTCCAGAATCGCATCCTGATTTGCCGGGTTCACTTCTGCCAGCACTAATGCCGTTGCCCAGCCGATAGAGGTATGACCGGACGGGTAAGATCCGTTAGCGGAGAGTTTTTTCTGATCTTTGGTATTACAGGTTTCTGTGCCGTAAAACGCAAACGGCCGGATACGCATGTAATGCTCTTTGGCGGAGCGGGTCGCGAGATCCCCGGCATCCTCAATCATATTAGTCAGCAGTTTATACAGCTCCGGAGAATCCTTTTCCGTTATCGGGTAACCGAATGCCCCTGAAAATGCGGTTGCTACCCCGCCGGCTGCCAGATCAGCATCTGCCTGCGCCTGTTTTCCGCGCTCGGTATTGCGCAGCATACGGCCTTTTTCATACATCGCCTGGTCATTTAAGAACAGAATACTGCCGACTTCCGGCGGCGGCGGCAGCAGCTTCAGGCTGTCGATAGCCTGTTCATTTTTCAGATAATATAAATCCGGCTTGGTGGTGGCATCGTTGCCCGCCGGGATCGCTGCCAGTGCGGAAAGGGAAAACAGTGAGAACAGACAACCGGCGATAATATTCTTCTTCATGACATCTCCTTATCAGATACAACAGTATTACTCAGAAACCTGTTTGCCAGTGTAGGGCGGAGAGATGCAAATTGATGTTAACTCTTTCAAAAAAGTGTGACGAAACAGACGGAAGACAGGTAAGTATTTTTGATGATGACTTTCAGATAATTTGATGAAAATAGAACGAATTTTGTTAACGAACTGATAAATAAGACCGGGTTGATATCATTGAAAATGATAACACACAGATATTATAAGAGAATATAAAGGGTCAGAGTTTGTTTCTGTCATCATATTCTTAACAATTAAAATGAATGAAATTCTCTGGTTTTCACCGTCAGTGAATGTTGCCGCTACCGCTTTGCGTATCACTGCGTATACTCACAATGAGTAAGATTCTCATTCAACGGGGGTATGTTATGACAGGGGTAATCAACAGGCTGTTATCACACGACGATGCCGGGAAATTATTACTGCGGCTGGCAGTCGGCGGATTAATGTTGTTTCACGGTATCGGTAAATTACTGACCGGTGCAGCGGGGATAAAAGGGTTACTGGCCTCGTTCGGGTTACCGGAATTTATCGCTTACGGGACTTATTTCGGGGAAATCGTCGCACCGGTCTTTATTATTCTCGGTATTCTGACGCGGCCGTCCGCGCTGCTGGTTTCTTTCACCATGGTAGTTGCCTGGCTGATGATCGGCGTGAGCAAAACCTTTACGCTCGACCCGACAGGGGCATGGGCGATTGAAAGCCTGATGTATTTCTTTATCAGTGGTATTGCACTGGCCTTTATCGGTCCGGGGAAATATTCGGTGATGAAGAATCCGGCCTGGCGCTGATTCAGCAGACACCGGAGACAGAAAGAAAAAGGGCGGATAGTTATCCGCCCTTATAGTTTTACCGGTTTCGTTATGACTGCTGTGCCGCGACAGTTTTCATATTCTGCGTTTTACGCGCTGTCCAGCCTTTGTGAGCCAGCGGTAAGAAGCCGATAAGAATCGCCAGTACTGACACGCCCGCCACATAATACGCCGGTGCCATTGCACTTTTCTGCAACCAGGCGCCGGTCAGCATCGGTGTTAAGCCGCCGAATACCGCGTAAGCCATGTTGTAGGCAAACGACAAACCGGAGAAACGGATTGCCGGCGGAAATGCCCGGGTACTGATAATTGGCGTGGTGGCAATCGCGCCGACAAAGAAGCCCATCACCGCATAGTTAATCACCAGTGAAGCCGCTGCGATATCCGGTGACAGTGCACTGTAGAAGTGGAATGCGGTGATCGCTAATCCGCCCCAGGACAATGCCAGTGTCACACGGCTGCCGATTTTGTCTTCCAGCCAGCCCCAGAAAATACAGCCGAGGGTTAATGTCAGCGTGGCGACACAGTTTGCCTGCAATGACAGTGTGCGATCAATACCGTACATCTTTTCCACCACAACCGACGGGGTCATCAGGATGATCACCACGATAGCGGTAGATAATGACCAGGTCAGCCCTGCGGTAACAAAACAGGCCATTTTGTGGTTTTTCAGGACGGTTTTCACCGGCATTTCTTCGGACAATGTCCGTTTGGCGGCCATTTCTTTAAAAATCGGCGTTTCCTGCAAAAAGCGGCGCAGATAAACAGAAATCAGGCCGAACACACCACCGAGGATAAACGGAATACGCCATGCCCATGCAGTCACTTCCGCCGCAGTATAAGAAGCCTGAACCGCGATAGCGACCAGTGAACCCAGCAGGATACCGCCGGTGATCCCGGAGGTCAGTGTGCCGACACCCAGCCCGTAGCGCTGTTCCGGGGTGTGCTCCGCGATAAATACCCATGCGCCCGGCATTTCACCGCCGATAGCCGCACCCTGTAAAATCCGCATCAGCAGTAACAGGACAGGGGCTGCCACTCCGATGCTTTCATAGGTCGGCAGCATACCGATGACCAGCGTCGGAACAGCCATCAGGAAGATACTCAGGGTAAACATACGCTTGCGGCCGATAATATCGCCGAAGTGCGCCATAATAATCCCGCCGAGCGGGCGCGCCAGGTAACCGGCGGCAAAAATTCCCAGCGTTTTCATCTGGGCGATAAACTCATTATCACCCGGGAAAAACAGGTGGGTTAGTGTACCGGTAAAAAACACAAATATGACAAAATCATAGAATTCAAGCGTGCCGCCGAGGGAAGATAATCCCAGTGTTTTATAATCGTTTTTATTTAATGGCCTTGCCTGAGGCTGACTTAATGGCGATGTATCGGTTGTCATAATTATGTCCTTTTATTTACTCATTTATTCAATGACGGGGGTCGTGTCATTTTTTTTCTCATTTGTATTTCCCAAAAGAGAGGTAGCGGCAACACTATCCCGGTTATCTCAGCGATAGCCGGAAATAAAAAACAGGAATTGTCTGTTACCGGAGGGTATGCTTTGTTATAGCAAGAAGTTCCGTATATTGTAAACAGCACCGGCAAAAACAAGATATATATTCTTGTTGTGTGTCTTAAGTTGAAGTATTGAACTAAATATGATTTGCGTCACGGATGATAACGTTAAGGAATCAGGAATGACAGCATATTATGAAAACCGGGAGAGATAATCAGCGGAATAATTGAAGTTTCAGCCCTTATTATTATTTACCCGAAATACTGGTTTATAAAACAGGATTAATGATCTTATATGAATAAGGCTTATCAATATACTCATGAGTGAATAGTGGTAAATAAATATAAATAAGTGTTAGCAGCATGATGATTATTTCAAAGTAACAGCCCGGAATTGATCATATTCACCGGATATTGTCAGTCCGGCATCATAATCCACTGTGTTGTGGTGACGGCGAAGATACGGGAATACAGCGGAAAGAGATAAAAACGGCCACGGAGAGCAGAAGTAACACTTCTCTTTCCGTGGCCGCAGCCGGTTACCTGAGCAAAAATCAGACCAGGAACAGGGTGGCAAGACCTAAAAAGATGAAAAATCCGCCGGTATCGGTGATGGCGGTGATCATCACACTGGAGCCGAGTGCCGGGTCGCGGCCGAGCTTCATCATCGTCAGCGGGATCAGTACACCCATCATGGCGGCCATCAGCAGGTTAAGTACCATGGCCAGTGTCATCACAGCACCCATGGCAATATCACCGTAGAGCAGATACGTGACCACCCCCATAATCCCGCCCCAGACCACGCCGTTGATAAAGGCAACCCCCAGCTCACGCAGCATCAGGAAAGAGAAACTGCCGTGCTGGATCTGGTGCAGTGCCAGTGCACGGACAATCATCGTGATGGTCTGGTTACCGGTATTACCGCCGATACCGGCGACAATCGGCATCAGGGTGGCAAGTGCGACCAGCTGCGAGATAGTGTCCTCAAACACACCAATCACACGGGAGGCCACAAAGGCCGTACAGAGGTTAATTGCCAGCCACGCCCAGCGGTTTTTTACCGCCTGGCCGACAGGCGCAAACACATCCTCTTCAGGACTTAACCCCCCCATACGACGGATGTTTTCCTCGCTTTCTTCGTTGAGGTTATCAACGATATCCTCAACAGTCAGACGACCGAGCAGCCGCCCGTTATTATCGACGACAGCGGCGGAGATTAAGTCATAACGTTCGAACGCGCCGGAGGCATCTTCGCCTTTTTCATCCGGCAGGAAGGTGACCGGGCTGGTTTTCATCACATCAGAAACCAGTTTATCCGGTGACTGGGTCAGAATAGTGGTCAGCGGCAACTCGCCCTGCAAAATATTATTGCTGTCGATAACAAAGATTTTATCCGTGGCTTCCGGGATGTTGCTGCGGTAGCGCAGAAAACGCTGAACCGTTTTCAGCGGGACATTACCGCGCACGGTGACAAACTCAAAGTCCATCATCTGCCCGATACTGTCCGCCGGATACTGAAGAACCGTACGGATGCGGTTGCGCAGACTTGGTTCCAGATAGGTCAGCAGGCGGCGCATGGTATCGCGCGGCAGGTGCTCGGCGATATAGGCCTGCTCATCCACATGCAGGGTGGCGACGGCGCGCAGCAGCTCTTTGTCTGACATATCTTTAATCAGACTGTCCCACACGGAAACAGAGGCTTCCACCAGCACTTCCCCGCGCTGATGGTTATCAATCAGGTGCCAGAGCGCAAGACGCTCATCATAGGGCAGGGCTTCCAGCATATCCGCAAGGTCAGCGGCGTGGAGATCTGTCAGCAGATTTTTGACTAATTTTGATTTTGAATGCAGCTCATCATCACTGAGCCTGGCATGTTCATCGGCGGTGCCCAGAATGGTTTCCACAAACTGCGAATCGTTGAGGAACAGGGGCAAAACCTGCTGACGAATGTGTGCCAGCCGCTGGGAATGCGGATTGACCGGTGATGAGTTATCAATGGAGAAACTGTGTTCAGACATGATTTTCCTTTACACATAAAACTTTAAACAAATAAGACTGGCCGGGGATTCTCCCTGTTAGACGTCTTCTTCTTTTATACTGAGGTGCCAGCCGGGCACATCATCCCAGTAAGCCTGCTCTTTTTCCAGATCAAGCTGCATTAATGTATTGATAGTCAGATAGTGGCGCGGAAAAAACAGTGTCCAGTGTCCTTCATGGGTTTCCAGGCGCAATGTTGCACGCTTGGTGGTGGACTGGCGCTGATTATTCAGTAATACCGCAAGGCGCAGGATCTGTATCAGGGGGATGACCTGTTTACGTTTAAACAGTGTGAATTTCGGGATATCGTCACTCTTTACTGCTTTGCGGTGATAACGCACCAGCGTGGCAAGCAGAAGCTGCTGCTCCTGAGTGAATCCCGGTAAATTGGTATTCTGCAGAATATAGGCCGAATGGCGGTGCAGGCCTGACAGGTTGATACTCAGCCCGACTTCGTGCAGCCAGACCGCCCAGACAAGAATCGCTTCCTGCTGCGGATCAACCAGGGACGGATTCTGCTCCGCCCATTGCCGGTACAGGTTTTTCATGGTGGTCAGGACACGCAGTACCTGGGCGTTGTCCACATTGTAATGTTCCACCAGGCTTTGTGCGGTGCGCTGGCGGATGTCCTGATGACGGAAACGGCCTTCCATCTCATACAGTACCCCTTCGCGCAGGGCTCCGGCAGACAGACGCAGTTCCGTGATTTCCAGGGCGTCAAACAGACCGCATAAAATCGCCAGACCCGGCACAAACACTTTTTTGCGATCGTCAGACAGGCCCGGTAAATTCAGGGCATCAAACCGCTTATAACGCAGTACCTGTTTGACCAGCATTTCCAGACGGACAGGGGTGATAATGCCGTCCCGTTCCCCCAGCTCACGCAGGATCTCACAAGCCGCCTTAATCGTACCGGAGGCGCCGAGACACACATCCCAGCCCTGCACACGGAACGCAATGGCCAGGTTTTCCAGTTTGGAAACCGCCATCAGGCGGGCGCGGTTGAAATTGGCTTCGGTAATTTTGCCGTCCGGAAAAAACTGGCGGCTGAAACTGACACAGCCCATACGGCGGCTTTCAATCAAAATCGGCTCAAAACGTTCGCCGATCACCAGCTCCGTCGAGCCGCCGCCGATATCTATCACCAGTTTGCGGCCTTTTTCCGGCTGTGTGTGTTCAACGCCCATAAAAATCAGGCGCGCTTCCTCGTGACCGGAAATAATTTCAATCGGGTAGGGGATCACTGCCGCAGCACGTTCGACAAACTCATGTGCGTTGACTGCCTCACGCAGACTGTGCGTCCCGACAATCGTGACCTGCGCGGCGGGAAAGCCCTGAAGACGTTCGGCAAACAGCGCCAGGCAGGCCAGTCCGCGCGCCATGGCTTCTTCACTCAGTTCATTCTGATCATTTAAACCTTCAGCCAGATACACCCGCTGCTTCAGGCGGCTGAGAACCTGGAGTGCACCGTTGACAATACGGGCAATTACCATATGAAAGCTGTTTGACCCGAGGTCGATGGCTGCAATTTCCAGCGGACGATCTTTTTCAGTGATCAGTGATAATGGCATGAACGGGCCTTTTAGTTATCAGGTTGTTCCAGGGAACGAATATAGTCATAAACCGCCATCTGCGAGCGGACTTTCCGCTTGTTGCCGCGCGGCACATAATGGTTGGACATCTCTTTATCGAGATAACGTGCCTTCTCATTATCACTGAACTGAATATCCAGAATATCGAGCACCCGGCGGCGCAGTACCGGGTCGAGCAGGCGCACAGCCACTTCAATCCGGTAATCGATATTGCGGGTCATCCAGTCAGCAGAGGAGAGATAGACTTTTTCATCCCCTTTGTTGGTGAACACATACACCCTGTCATGCTCCAGGAAACGGTCAACGATACTGGTCACCTGGATATTCTCACTGTACGGTACCTGTCCCGGTACCAGCGCGCACATGCCGCGCACCAGCAGACGGATTTTTACCCCGGCTTCGGAGGCATCATACAGACGCTCACTCAGTTGCTTATCTACCAGATTATTGATTTTCAGCGTGATTCCGGCATCATAACCGGCCTGAGCATTGGCAATTTCATCATCAATCAGCTGATTCAGCATCGCCCGTGAATTCTGCGGGGACACCATCAGGTTATCAAACGTGACCGGCCGGTACGGGTTTTCAATAAAGTTGAACACACGCCGGACTTCATTGGTGATCTCTTCATTGGCGGTCAGCAGTGAATAGTCCGTGTAGATACGCGCGGTTTTTTCGTTAAAGTTACCGGTGCCGATATGGGCGTAACGGCGGATCACATCCCCGTCTTCCAGCCGCGAGATAATAAACAGCTTGGCGTGGATTTTCAGCCCCGGCGCGGAGAAAATAACATGTACGCCGGCTGCCGTCAGGTGCCGCGCCCAGTGAATATTCGCTTCTTCATCAAAACGCGCCTGTAATTCCACCACCACGGTCACTTTTTTGCCGTTGTGCGCCGCGTGGATCATGGAATCGATAATGCGGGAGTCCTTGGCGACACGGTAGATATTCATCTTGATGGAAATCACGCTCGGGTCAAAAGAGGCCTGACGCAGCAGTTCCAGCACATGTTCAAATGTGTGATACGGATAATAGAGCAGCACATCCCGCTCACGGATAGCATCAAACCCGTTACGGTGATGATCAAACCAGACATGACGCAGACGCGGCAGCGGTTTGTTTAATAAATTCTTATTACCTTCATTCGGGAAGCGGATGAAGTCTTTAAAGTTATGGTAGCGCCCGCCTGCAATCACGGAGTCATCATTGGTCAGGCCGAGTTTTTCACGCAGCAGTGTCACCATTTCATCCGGCATATCGCGCTGATAAACAAAGCGCACCGGCTCGGCGGTCAGACGCTGTTTCAGCGTGGAAGACATCATCTCCAGCATCCCGGATTCCATCTCGGTGGCGAGGTCATACTCCGCATCACGCGTCATTTTCATGGAATAGGCATTGAGGGCATCGAAATCAAAAAAGCCCTTGAAGATTTCATCCAGACAGTAGCGCAGGATATTGTCGATAAGGATCATTGACTGGCGGCGGCGGCCGTTTTCTGTCGGCAGATTGACAAAGCGCGGCACTTTATCGGACGGAATTTCCAGCAGCGCATAGCGGGTTTCACGACCGGATTTGACAATCTCAACCACCAGATAGGTGTAATCATCTTTGAGGAATTCGACCAGATCGGTGCTGGTCTGGATCATAATCGGCGTGATGTGCTGGCGCAGATGCTGGCGGAAATACTGACGCAGCCAGATTTGTTGTTTCGGCGAAATCTGACGTTCGTTGATCAGGAAAATCTGATTACGGGCCATTTCCAGCAGCAGGTCGTTATACAGGGTATCAAATGCCTGATCCTGTTTTGCCACTTTGTTTTCAATTTTACGCAGCAGATGACGACCGCTGGCTCCGGAACCGCGTTGTTCCTCATTAATCAGGATGCGGCGTTTAACATCCGCGTAGCGGACTTTGTAAAACTCATCCAGGTTATTTGAGTAAATGCCCAGAAAACGCATACGCTCGATCAGCGGGTTGCGTTTGTCGGCGGCCTCCTGAAGAACCCGTTCGTTGAACGACAGCCAACTGAGTTCTTTTTCCATATAGAGCCTATCTTGGGACATTGTTACTCCGGAACGGGTTACGCTGAATCTGGGTTGAACACAGTGTACAGTTTACTAAAAAAACATTACAGGTTCTGCTTTACGCGGGCATTTTTTTCAACGTAGCTTTCTGCATCCGCTGATTTATTTTTCATCACCAGATATTCCGGCTGAAAAATACACATACGGATCGCGGTGCGGTATTCGCCGTTGACGAAAAACTCATCAATTAACTGACCTTCGGTATGGAAGCCGAGCTTTTTATAAATATGGATCGCTTTTTCATTCTCCACATCCACAATCAGATACAGTTTATATAAGTTGAGAACAGAAAACGCATAATCCATGGCAAGACGGGCAGCGCGCGAGGCAAATCCGTGTCCCTGATGTGCAGGGGCGATAATGATCTGAAATTCAGCGCGGCGGTGCACATGATTGATTTCCACCAGTTCCACCAGCCCGACTTTGGTGCCGTCGCTTTCGACAATAAAACGGCGCTCTGATTGATCGTGAATATGTTTGTCGTATAAATCACTTAATTCAATGAAAGCTTCATACGGCTCCTCAAACCAATAACGCATAATGCTGGCGTTATTATCCATCTGATGAACAAACGCTAAATCTTCACGCTCAAGCGGGCGCAGTTTTACAGGCGGAACAGCAGTGCCACCGGACATAAATCACCTCAGTATTGATTGTATTTTCTTGTTCAGTGTAACACATAACAGAAACGGAATTATCCGGGGATCGGCTTTTCCGCGTCATTACAGGGGCGGGCGTGTAAAATTATGACAATTACCCGTTATTTGAGTACCGGCCTCTGCTGACTGATGATAAAGTATGTGACAATACGCAGATGACTAATAAATACCGGATATTCCCATGAACCCGACAAAAGTGTGCCGCACCCGTCTTAATACGCTTACCGACCTGCCGAATATCGGTGAGGCGATGGCGGAAGATCTGCGTCTGCTGGGATATGAAACACCGCAGGATATTACCGGTTCAGATCCGGTCATTATGTATGAAATGCTCTGTGCGGTAACCGGTGTCCGTCAGGACCCCTGTGTCATTGATGTATTCTGGTCAGTCACTGATTTTCTGGCCGGACAACCGGCACAGCCGTGGTGGAATTATACCGGTCAGCGCAAAGCGTATCTTAATGATATGGCGAAACTGCGGTAATACAGTACTGATAATGAAAAAGCCCGGAAATAACCGGGCTGAGCGTCAGAGAATATTGTGAGAGAGTAATTTCCCGTCCAGATACGCACCATCTTCCTGCAACAGTAAACGCCCCTGCACATACCAGTTAACGACCTGCGGATAAATGCGGTGTTCTTCCTGCTGTATCCGTGCGGTGAGGGTTTCTTCGGTATCGCCGGGCTGAACCGCAATGCGTGCCTGCAAAATGACCGGCCCGCCGTCCAGCTCTTCCGTCACGAAATGGACAGAAGTACCGTGTTCAGCATCCCCGTTTTCCAGGACTTTGCGGTGCGTGTGCAGGCCCGGATATTTCGGCAGCAGAGAGGGGTGGATATTCAGCATTCTGCCGTGATAATGACGGACAAATGCAGGTGTCAGAATCCGCATATATCCGGCGAGAATAATGACATCAGGGCGGTATTCATCAATCTGGTCCTGTAGTGCGGCATCGAAATCATCCCGTGAAGGGAAATCCGCCTGGCGGAGTGACTGAGCGGGAATTCCGGCGTTCTGAGCCCGGGTTAACCCGTAAGCGTCTGCTTTATTACTGAATACTGCGACAATTTCCGCATTGAGACTGTGTGAATCGCAGGCGTCAATTAACGCCTGCAAATTACTGCCGCTGCCGGAAATCAGCACAACAAGGCGTTTCTTCATCAGCGGATGATAACCTGCGGCTCATCTTCACGGCACACCGCGATATCACCAATCAGCCATGCGTTCTCACCGGCTTCAGTCAGCAGGGCGAGTGCAGCCGGTACAGCGGAGGCAGGCAGGGCGATCACCATACCGACACCACAGTTAAAGGTGCGGTACATTTCATAATCATCCACATTGCCGGCCTGTTGCAGCCAGTTAAAGACGGACGGCCACTGCCAGGATGCGGCATCAATCCGCGCCTGAGTACAGGCCGGTAACACACGCGGGATATTTTCCCAGAAGCCGCCGCCGGTCAGGTGGGCGATAGCGTGGACATCGGTATTTTCAATCAGTTGCAGTACGGATTTGACATAGATTTTGGTCGGTGCCAGCAGATGGTCTGCCAGGGATTTGCCGTCAAGCTCTGTTACGGCAGGGTCAGTCTTGCTGACTTCCAGGATTTTGCGGATCAAAGAATAGCCGTTGGAGTGCGGGCCGCTGGACGCCAGCGCGATCAGCACATCACCGGCGCGGACTTTGCTGCCGTCAATGATTTCTGATTTTTCCGCCACGCCGACACAGAACCCGGCCACGTCATAATCATTACCGTGATACATGCCCGGCATTTCAGCGGTTTCACCGCCGACCAGCGCACAACCCGCCTGTTTGCAGCCTTCGGCAATGCCGGTGACCACACGGGCGGCAGTATCAACATCCAGTTTACCGGTCGCGTAATAGTCGAGGAAGAAGAGGGGCTCAGCACCAGCGACGACGAGATCGTTCACACACATGGCGACGAGGTCGATACCGATAGTGTCATGACGCGCCAGATCCATGGCCAGGCGCAGCTTGGTGCCGACGCCGTCGGTGCCGGAAACCAGCACCGGCTCTTTATATTTCTGCGGTACCGCACACAGCGCACCGAAACCACCCAGCCCGCCCATAACTTCAGGACGGCGTGTCTCTTTGACAACATGCTTAATACGGGAAACTAAGGCATTACCGGCATCAATATCAACACCGGCATCTTTGTAACTCAGGGAAGTTTTGTCAGTCACTGCGGCCCCCAACGGCGATTGCAAGTAAGTGGGTGTATCGAAAACGCGGCTATTCTAACAGGCCACGCAAACGTTTGCGAGAGGATTTACGCCGGTTTTTGTCAAAATGCGTCAGATCACACTTATTCATGTAACGAATATGAAACGCGTGATAATTGACTATAATCAACAAATCCGGGGTGGCGCAGCAGCAGAAAAGCGGTATAATCTCGCGATTTTTTTGTCCGCCAGGGCTTACACAGTAGGAGAACCCATGAAAGTCACCGAGGTAAAACACCCGCTCGTTAAACACAAACTTGGCCTGATGCGAGATCATGATATAAGCACAAAACGCTTTCGTGAACTGGCCTCAGAAGTCGGTAGCCTGCTGACCTATGAAGCAACTTCAGACTTAGAAACTGAGAAAGTGACAATTGACGGCTGGTGTGGTCCGGTCGAAATTGAACAAATCAAGGGTAAAAAGATTACCGTCGTACCTATCCTGCGTGCGGGTATCGGTATGATGAACGGTGTGCTGGAAAGTATCCCGAGTGCCCGTATCAGCGTTGTCGGTGTTTACCGTGATGAAGAGACACTGGAGCCGGTGCCGTACTTCCAGAAATTAGCCTCTAATATTGAAGAACGCATGGCGCTGGTGGTTGACCCGATGCTGGCAACCGGCGGCTCGATGATCGCCACTATCGATCTGCTGAAAAAAGCAGGCTGCACCGCGATTAAAATCCTCGTGCTGGTTGCTGCACCGGAAGGTCTGAAAGCACTGGAAAAAGCGCATCCGGATGTTGAGCTGTACACGGCATCCGTCGACGATCACCTCAACGAACACGGTTACATTGTACCGGGCCTGGGTGATGCGGGCGATAAGATATTTGGTACGAAATAAGTTAATGAGCCGACTTGATAGTCGGCTTTTTTTTGGCATATCCCTGAGTAATCATTAAGAGGTTTAAGATGACGCGCCGCGTTATTGAAGTCGATGAACGCCCACCACTGCTGGTCACCATTCCGTTAAGTTTACAGCACCTGTTTGCGATGTTTGGTGCAACGGTTCTGGTGCCGATCCTGTTTCAGGTAAACCCGGCCACGATTCTGTTATTTAACGGTATCGGGACGCTGCTGTACCTGTTTATCTGTAAAGGAAAAATCCCGGCGTATCTGGGCTCCAGCTTTGCCTTTATTTCACCGGTACTGATTTTACTGCCGCTCGGGTATGAGCTTGCCCTCGGCGGGTTTATCATCTGCGGGCTGTTATTTATGCTGGTGGCGGGGATTGTCAAAATCGCCGGACGCGGCTGGATCAATGTGTTGTTCCCGCCTGCGGCGATGGGCGCAATTGTGGCCGTTATCGGTCTTGAGCTGGCCGGAACGGCAGCCGGTATGGCCGGGCTGAAATTTGAAAACGGCGCAACGCCGGACAGCACCACATTGATTATCTCCCTGACCACTCTCGGGGTAACGATTCTCGGTTCTGTGGTATTCCGTGGTTTTCTGGCGATTATCCCGATCCTTATCGGGGTACTGACCGGGTATGCGCTGGCTTTCTTTATGGGCGCGGTGGATTTAACCCCGGTGAGTGAAGCGCCGTGGTTTGCACTGCCGACTTTCTATACACCGCGTTTTGAGTGGTTTGCTATTCTGACCATCTTACCGGCCGCGCTGGTGGTTATTGCTGAGCACGTCGGTCATCTGGTCGTAACGGCGAATATTGTCAAACGTGACCTGATGAAAGATCCCGGTCTGCACCGTTCTATGTTTGCCAACGGCTTCTCGACGGTACTGTCCGGATTCTTCGGCTCCACACCTAACACCACGTACGGTGAAAATATAGGTGTGATGGCGATTACCAAAGTGTACAGTTCCTGGGTTATCGGCGGAGCAGCGATACTGGCGATTCTGCTCTCCTGCGTCGGTAAACTGGCCGCTGCGATTGCCGCTGTGCCGGTTCCGGTGATGGGCGGGGTTTCTCTGCTGCTGTACGGGGTTATCGGTGCATCCGGTATTCGTGTGCTGATTGATTCTAAAGTAGATTATAACAAGCCGCAGAACCTGATTCTGACCGCGGTTATCCTGATTATCGGTGTCAGCGGAGCGACTATTCATATTGGTGCGGCTGAACTGAAAGGTATGGCACTGGCAACGGTTGTCGGGATTGGCCTGGCGCTGGTGTTCCGTCTGGTGAATATTATCCGCCCGGAAGAGCGGGTGGTGGACGTGAATCTGGATGAAGTGAAGAAAGATAACTGATACCGTACCGGAGAAGTACAGGGTACTTCTCCGGTGTTATTGTGCTATTCAATAGTGACTGTTTTAAATCCTGTATCGAAAATGCTGTCCCCGTCAATGTCCCGGAACACATCACTGTTATTGTATTGTGTATTGTTTTTTCCGTTGAAATGCATATTTCCCCGGTAGGCTATTTTCCCGGTACCTCCGGTAATCGTTCCCGTATTTTCTATTGTCACATCCCTTGTTCTGAACTCAAGGTCACCGGTTATTTTTCCAAAGTTTTTAAATTTGACTCCGGTTAAATCAGCGCTTAACAATCCGGCATGTATTTGGGCATCTTTGCTGATTGTGATTTTTGGTGAACGGGAATACCCGTTATAACGATTTAAGATTGTCTCGATATGAAGGTTATTAGCATATACTTTACTTTTACGTATATTGATATTGCTGCTGATCAACGTGGTATTGTTAAAATTACCACGAAGGTTTACACCGGAGATACGTAATTTACCTCCCTTATGTTCTGTTTGTTCTGCAGTGAAGTCATCCCAGTCATCGACAGTATCTTTTATCCGGCCGGTAATAAGATAGTTATGCATGGTACCTGATATTTTAAACTGATTTTTTACAGTAATCCCGTTAGGATTAACAATAAACAGATTGGCCTGATTATGAGTAACCCGGATATCACCTTCCAGACGGGAGATGTTATCTGAGATAACTTCAGTAATGATATATCTGGCATTAATTTTATTATTAATATTTAATCCATCAGGGCCTACATTAAATTGACTGAAAGTAACATGAGATTCATTATCAGAACCTTTTTGTTTCAGTATCAATTGCGGTTTGTTATCAGCAGAAACAATTTCAGCCACGTTGTTTTCTGATTTTATTTCATGACCTGAAGGATAAGTATATCCTGAACTTGCTGTTACTTCACAGGTAAATAAAATAGCGGGAAATAGTAATATTGTTTTATTCATCATATTTTCTTATGTGATAAAAAGGAAATGCGACATCTCCTTTTTAATTGTTCAGGAAGTGATTATTAATATCTTAAAAACCCGGGGAATTTTTAAATTTAATTTTTCCGTTTCCGGATAAATTAACTCCATCGTGCAGAGAAAAAGAGATGCTATCTCCGGATATTTTCCCCTCATTAACGATGGCGGAAACAAGGAGTGTTCCTTTTACATTACCTCTGATAATACCATAGTTAGAAATATCGGTATCAATAATATTAATTTTGATATTGTTAGATTTTATCGTTGATTGCTTATCAAGGGTTATACTGTTTCTTAACGGACTGCCATTCATATGGTTAAACATATTAGAAAGCTGAAGATAATCCGTTTTCACATGGCTGTTACTGATTTCAATATACTTGCTGTTAAGCATCAGATGGTTTGCAATTTTTTTTGTGGTATTTTTGATGATCAATTTGGCATTACCCGGGGGGCGTCCGATAATTTTGCCATTAGCAAGCATTGTTTTTCCGACAACCAGATTTACAGAAGCCATATTTCTGAAACTGCATGCATCGGCACAAACAATTCCGTTAGGGTTGATTAGTGTATATTTGGCTTGTTTTCCTTTGATACGGATTTCACCATTCAGTTCTGATACTGACCGGGAAATAACTTCGTTGATAATTGTATCAGCTCCGATCTGATTATTGAAAATGACACCTTCGCTACCGATATTAAATTTATCATATTTAATATGTGACAGGCTTGAATTATCTTTTTCTGATACAGTAATGATATTCTTATTCCCGCCATGGCTAAGTTTTGCAGCAGTATTTACAATGCTGATATCTGTTGTTTTTGCCAGAGAAAATGATAACGGTGATAAAACTAACATTGAAAGTAACAGTCCATTCTTTTTCATGGTATTTCCTTATGTTGAATTGAGTGTATTTTTTACCACAAAAAGACGAGTTGTTGTAATCAAATGATTTGAATATAAAGCATATGGTTATTATTTTAAATTTAATGGTTTCTTATTCTTTTGATGTATGAATTACTTAAATTCATCATTATCTGTCACATGATTAATATCTGTTTTGATGTTGTTATTAGATGTTTACTCAGGGAGGATGCTGTGATTTTTTGAACGATGTCTCCATTACAGACATCCTTGTATAATATTTGTGTATTATGCGGATATTAATTTATCAGCCCCGGGGTCAGATAAAATATCAGTAATCATTTGAATCACGCAGGTGAGGGTGTTTTATGTAATCATCTGCATTTTGAATTATAAGTTGTGAGACGTTACAAAAAAGAATTGTTGCAATTTTCTGCATCCGGTGAGGTTTTGCCGGGAACGGGTTCATTTAGCCGGTGAATTTATGTTAAACTAACGGTGTTTGTTCACCCGTTGGCCGAGGTAACTCTGAACACGCCATCACAACTGTCACTACCGCTCTCTCTCCCTGATGATGAGACTTTCAACAGTTTCTACGCGGGGGAGAACGCATCTCTGTTATCCGCCATTCAGACGGCGATCAATCAGCCGCACGGCAGCTATCTCTATTTCTGGTCCCGCGACGGCGGCGGCAAAAGCCACCTGTTACATGCCGCCTGTGCGGAAGTCTCTTCCAAAGACAGGGCGGTCGGCTATGTCCCGCTGGATAAACGTGCCTGGTTTGTACCGGATGTACTGGAGGGGATGGAGCATCTGTCGCTGGTCTGCATTGACAATGTGCAGTGCATTGCCGGGGATGACGAGTGGGAAATGGCGCTGTTTAATCTCTATAACCGGATTCTTGAAACCGGCAGAACCTGTCTGCTTATCACCGGTGACCGGCCGCCACGGCAGATCCCGCTGCAATTACCTGATCTGGCTTCCCGGCTGGATTGGGGACAGATTTACAAACTGCACCCGCTCAGTGATGACGAAAAAATTCAGGCGCTGCAACTGCGGGCGAAATTGCGCGGGTTTGAACTGCCGGAAGATGTCGGGCGCTTTATTTTAAAACGCCTCGACCGCCAGATGCGTACACTGTTCGATATGCTGGACCGGCTGGATCACGCGTCAATTGTCGCGCAGCGCAAGCTGACGATCCCGTTTGTCAAAGATATCCTGCGGTTATGATTGTCAGTTAAGTAACGCGATGATGGTGACTCCCCACTGAAGTACCATGCAAAGTGCGCCCTGCTGGAACAGCCGCTTTGTGCCGCGCCAGCGTTGCGAATAGTCAGTATGATGTGCTCTGCCCGGAAACAGCGTGGTCAGCGATTCATCAAAAACGCTGGTATCGTCAGATTGGGCAAGACGGCGGAACAGATGGTGATCCAGCCACAGACGGAAGATAAAATACGCGCTGCACAGCAAAAACAAAATTCCCGCCGCCATCGGATACTCACCGGAAAATCCCGAAATATAAAGTAAAAACTGTGTCAGAAAGGCCAGTAACGACAATGCGGCCAGGAAACGCCAGCCCGCGGTAAAAATGATAATAATCTGTTCATCATGAGGTCTGTTATTCATTGTTTTTTCCGTAACGCGCTGCCCAGCGGGTCAGGGCGGCAATTGTCTGTTCCCGCAGAACAATCTGCGGCCGGGCCTGTCTGACCGCGGCCAGTGCCTGTTCCAGATTGTCTGCCAGTCCGGCGCGTATCAGCCACGCGACCACGACCGTGGTACTGCGGGTGTAACCCAGTTTGCAGTGTACATAAACCTGGCCGGAACGTACCAGGCGGCTGAGATTATTCACTGCGGATTCAATCTGTTCCTCTGTCAGCGGAAACAGATCCAGCTGTGGCTGACAGTGATAAGCCAGCCCTGTGCTATAGCGGCTGCGGGGAAATTCCCCGGTCATATCCAGCACGGCTGCTGCGCTCAGCGATTCCGCCGGGTAACCCCCCAGCGCGATATGCTCATTCACTGTACTGGTGTGGCGGCACTGTTTTGCATACCAGTAATAACTGATCAGTGCTGCAAGCCGGTAAGGGAGCAGCAGGATCGCAGCAGACGGTGAAATCCGTCCGGCACTGTCTTTCTGAAATACCGATGCTCCGGCACCGAGATAACCTGCTGTGATACATAAAAATGTCAGCGCAGGCCACAACAGCCACCAGCCCTGACCACCGATAACCACGGCTGCTATGACCAATACCAGCGAAATAATGGCGTACCGTCCGGCCAGCTGATAACCCCGGCGGATACGATGTGGTGACCACTGCCAGCGTGTGCGGATCGGCAGAAGATAGCTTATCACCACACCGGCGGCGGCACCGGTGATCACGTCAATAAAATGGTGCTGCCAGGTTGTCAGCACAGATATTAAGATCAGAATTGACCACAGATGCAGAAACCAGCGCCACTTTTGCGGCGTGTGAGCTCGGAAACGCAGCCACAGCAGCCACAACAGAATAATATGCAGCGAGGGAGCCTGGTTAAACGGCAGATCAAACATCTCAAGCTGATCAAACATCCATCCGGCGGTCCCGTCCGTCTGCGGGCGGGGAAAACTGAATTTCAGCGGGAACAGCAGAAATCCGGCACAGGCCACCAGTGACGCGGCCACCAGCCGCAGTCCGTGAATACACTGTTCGCGCAGAGAAGTGCAGATAAACAGGGATAATCCGTAGAAGAGATCGATGCTCCAGTACGGAATAATCGTCCACGGCAGAAACGGGATGTGTGTTTCCCAGCCGAAAGCAAAAGAAGGCACTGACGGCAGCGAAGCCGTATACGTATTGACCTGTCCGTAGGTCAGAAAAAAGAAAGGCGCCAGAAACAGCAGCCAGAGCAGGGCAAATCCCCACCGCCTGCGGCGGGAGGCAGGCAGCGGCAGTGCGGTATCAGTCATCGTTTTTCATTCCCTGTAAAACAGAAGATGCGCGGCAGGGCGCATCTTCATCAGTAGTATGACAACACTCAGCGGCGTCTGGCGACTGAGACACTGAAAATACCCCAGTTATCAATCAGCTGATCCAGTTTTTCAAATCCTGCTTCATCGACCAGTGCATCCATTTCCCCCTGGCTGCGGCAGCGCATTACCCAGGCTTTGCCGCCCTGGTGGCTCGGCAGAACGCGGGCGATCATCTCAACCTGCGGGTGCCACGGCTGGCAGGTGTAAACAAGATAACCCCCGCTTTCAATGGCCTGTGCCAGCCCGGCGAGGGAATCGCGCAGCAGGTGGTTTTCCGGGAACAGTTCATATAAACCGCTTACCACACCGAGAGTCGGTTTTGGCGTGACCGCCGCTAAATCCGCAGTATCAAAGGCATTACCCTCTTCAAAACGGATTTTGTTTTCCAGGAAACGTTCTTTGATTTGCAAACGCCCCTGTTCCACGTTGATCGTGCTGTAATCGCGCATCAGAACGGATTCTATCCGGCTGTAATCATTAATGGCATCAAAGAGATAACGACCCTGTCCGGCAGCGATATCCATAATCCGTACCGGCTGCCCGGCGTCCTGTAATGTCCGGATGGTGCGGCGCAGGATTTTCTCAATATTTACTTTGCGCTGGCGGATCCCCTGCCAGCCGATGCTGTTAAGATACTGACGGTCAACTATCCGGCCGAAAATTCCTTTGCCCTGAGCCTGGTTACGGTAGACATAATCCAGTGTGGAACCGGAATCGAACCCTTTGTCATAACCGATACTGACCCCTTCCGAGGCTTTCCCGAGGGTGGACATCGCTTTACTGAGCAATTTATAGCCGATATTTTTCGGGCAGTATTCCGGCAGCGGTGCCTGCAACTCACGATAAGCATCAGCCCCCGCGCTGCATACATCTTCAAACCGGTAGTCGTGCTGGTAGCGCGGCTGTTCAAACAGCGTGGTGATAAAGCGGCGGATTTCTGCCAGCGGAATATGGCGATCTTTTTCGCCCAGGGTATCGTGATAGAACCCCGGCAGAATGTGTTTTTCTTTATACGGGGTGTTGAGCCGCGCATAGAACTGCTCCTGCGGCTTTCTGTGTACCACATGGTCACTGCCGGAGATAAACAGCTGTGTCGGTACGGTGATTGCGGCGGCATCCGCCACCAGTCTGTCAGCCGTCTTATAGAGTTCCAGCAGGATATTGACGGCAATCGGCCGGGTAATCAAAGGATCGCGCTCAAAGGAGGCGATACGCACCGGGTCGTGGGTCAGGAATTTGGCTTTGACATAGGAGTTAACGTAAAACAGCCCGCGTATTTTCTGCATCAGCGCCAGTCCGCTGCGGGCAAACGGCACATAGAGTTTGACTTTAAAAGCCGGTGAGGCCAGAACCAGCCCGCGGATTTTCGGTGCAAAATCATGCACCCAGCCGCTCAGCGTGACTGCGCCGACACTTTGTCCGAGCACAACCATATTTTCAACCGGGATATCATACTCAGATGAGATGAAATTAATGAATTCATTGATGTCGCTGATAGATGTGCCCATCGACGGGCTGTAGCCTCTCGGGCCGTCATTACGGCCATGACCGCGGGCATCCCAGGCAAATACGGCGAAATCAGGTAATGACAGTTCATCCGCCAGATGTGCGACGCGGCCTGAATGCTCATGCCCCCGGTGAAACAGCACAATGGCTTTCTTTTCTGCTGTCGCGGAAGGCCAGTAACGGAAAAATAACCGCTGCTGATCACTGGTGGTGAAATGAGATTCAACAGATTCACGCTGAGTCGGATAATCAGAAGATACACTCATAATCAGTCCTTTTGAGATGCGCTTTGTTGCGCAGATTCCTGCAACGCACGCCGGATACGGTGATAGCAGGTGAGAAACAGCAGGGCGGCAAAGACCGCAAACAGTACCGGAAAGAGCACAGAATCAAGGGATGCGGGGAAGAGTGCTGCCCACAACCCCAGCGCACCGAACAGAAAGGCGCGGTCACTTTTTCCGGCAGGGCCGTCATAGCGGCGTGATGCCCCGATAGTTTGTGCCAGTACACCGGTAAATTCAGTCAGTACAGAGAGAAACAGGATCAGCAGTATCCAGATGGCCGAGCCCGGGAACAGAAGTACAAACGGGAAGTAAAGTATCGTATCGGATATCACATCGCCCAGTTCATTGAGGATAGCGCCGAAGCGGCTTTTCTGGTGATGTTCACGCGCCAGCATACCGTCAATGGCATTCAGCGCCATCCGGATAAACAGGACCGGCGGCAGAATAAGAAACAGGCGCGGGTCGGGAAACAGGATCAGTATGAAACCGGTGAACAGGGAAAGAAACATTGCCGCCAGCGTGACCTGATTGGCGGTGATCCCGGCATTAAACAGGCGGGCGACAACGGGACGCAATAGGTTCTGAAATTTTGGTTTTAAATCATAAATGGTCATATTTTTCCCTGATAATACACAGTCAGTTATCCATATTATCAATACGTTATTCTGTGATCGCCGCAATAAGAGTTTTCTTAAGTTAATGTAGCATGATGACGGAACTGTGTTGTTACAGAGTAGGACAGTCAGGGACGGGGAAAGTTTCGGATAAAAGAATTACCGCCGTTAATACGGCGGTACAGCAGGGATCAGCGTGAGGTGATCAGGGTGATATTCTGACGGATATCCGTCAGGCGGTCTGAGTCAGCCAGTGGTTTGCGGGTATTAAAAATGACATCGTTATTTTGCGCGGTATTGATAATGACCGGCAGCGTTTTGCGGTGAGAATAGAGTGAGGTATTGGTTGAACTGCATGCCAGACACACCACACCATTCGGGTTGACAATCAGCAGACTGGCTCTTCCGCCGGCAATAAAAGTATTACCGCGCAGACGGCTTTTATTTTCCCCGATCACCTCATTAATAATGGTTTTGGCATTGTCCTTATTATGAATAGTCAAACCTATTTTGCCGACATTATAGTCGGTGAAAATATTGTGGGAAATGCCGCGGCTATCCGGTGTATTAATGACCAGAACCGGTTTATTACGTGAGTCCTCAAACAGAGACGTTTTCATTTCAGGGCTGGCCACGCGGATTTTTTCACCATTGCGGTAGGTGTATTCTGTACTCCCCGGCCCGGCAACGGACTGTGCGGAAAATAATGCAGCAGAAATTAATGATAACGCAGTCAATGTCTTTTTCATGATTTATTCCTTTAATCATTATATTAAGTGTAAATAACCAAACGAACTTTACCACTTGAAATAAATGACGATTTCATAAAAAGAACATGGCGGATTTATATACGGGCGAAGAAATATCCCCGGCGGGCACCGGGGACGGAAAGTCAGGCTCAGAGAATCTCCAGTACCTGCTCCGGCGGACGACCGAGACGGGCTTGTTTGCCTTTAATCACTACCGGGCGCTCAATCAGTTTCGGGTTGTCATGCATTGCCTGAATCAGTACTTCCTGATCGGTGACGGCGGCCAGTCCCAGTTCACTGTAAAGTGCTTCTTTGGTGCGCATCAGTTTGCGGGCATCATCAAATTTCAGTTCGCGGAGCACGGTTTTAATTTCCGCTACTGACGGCGGTGTGTCCAGATAGAGCATCACCGCCGGTGATATCCCGTTTTCTTCCAGCAGCGCCAGGGTTTCACGGCTTTTCGAACAGCGCGGGTTGTGCCAGATAGTGACAGTATCAGTCATAGTGTTCCTCATTATTTAAATTGTTTGAATTGCAGCTGTAACTGGCGGATCTGGTCAATCCGCGCATCATAACGGGCCTGATCATAACTGCCGGGTTTGGCCTGCCGGGCGGCTTCGGTCAGGCTGCGGATAGCGCCGTCAAAATTCCCCATTAAGTTCTGATATTCCGCACGGGCTGCCAGTTCATCCGCCCGGCGCCCGGCTTTCCCGCCTGCTTCGGCCAGCAGATCCCAGCCGCTCGGATCTGACGGATGGTCAAAGGTGTAATTGCGCAGAATCCGGGTCGCCTTATCATATTGTTTATTCTGAATATAGGCGTTACCGAGGTTTATCTGATACACCGAATTACCCGGTTCACGCTTCAGGGCATTTTCCAGCCGGGTTACCGCCTGCGATGTTCTGTTCAGACCGATATCGACGTCCGTCATCACATCAATAAACCAGACATTCTCCGGGTCTGCCGCCAGTAATTTCGTCAGAATTTGTGAGGCAGGCTCATATTTGTTGTCACGGTAAAGCAGAATGGCACGGGCATAGTCAGCCGCCATCTGCTCTTTATTGTTGCCTTTGCTGTAGTTCTCAATCATCTGGTCAGATAGTTGGCTGGCTGTTTTATTTGGCTGCATGTCATCAAGTCCATACGCCTGA
>RWZE01000008.1_pt1 | contig 118060 bp, 117 predicted proteins | sample 2187721 | NCBI WGS metagenome assembly RWZE01 (sample SAMN10531867, study PRJNA481165) | viral metagenome | isolation source: viral particles purified by filtration and ultracentrifugation from about... | host: Nasonia giraulti 16.2 | place: USA:Tennessee | collected 2011-04-01
CGCAGTTTGCTGTCAATCCACCGTGGTTAACAGCTGCGCCCCGGTTTTTCCGGCACGCAGCAGCGTGTGTTTATCCGGCCATTTCATCGTATTCTCCGTTTGTCCGGTTACAAATCACGGAAGCGGCGGTTGAGAGCATATTGTTCCGATGTCACATAGCGCTCAATGTCGCGGACCCGTTTTTCAGTGCGTGCCAGACTGCGTTCCGTCTGCTCCAGCAGCATGGCGGCATTCGGTCCGCCATCACGGCCGGGATAATCACGCGGCACCACCGGCAGTACCATCCCCAGTAAAATATAGAGGGTGATAGTCAGCCAGAAGAAGCCGGTAAATGTCGCCACCACCGCGATAATGCGGATCATCCAGGCCGGAACCTCAAAATAGTTGGCAATACCGGCACATACGCCCCGGAACATACCGTCATCCGGATAGCGGTACAGTTTACGTGACTGAAATTCCATTATGATTGCCTCCAGCCCGGATTTTCCGCATCCAGAATCGCTTCCAGGGTTTTAATCCGTGCTTCCATCTGCTGAGCATTTTCCGCCAGCGCCGCAAGGCGGCGGGTTTCGAATTCACCGGCCCGGCTTCCCCGCTGACTGTTATAGTGCAGCCATAACCAGATCGGCAGCACGAACAACACAAAAATTGTCAGTGGTATACCTAAAAATACAAATGCCATATGTTTGTCCTTAATGGTATTAATTCAGGAAAGCCTGTACCGACCTTATTCGCCCTTCTCTTCTTTTTCAAGACGTGCTTTGATGGCCGCGATTTGCGCGCTGATCTCATCTTCCGCTTTCAGTTCGGCAAACTGCTGTTCCAGCGATTTTTCTTTCCCCAGACCATAGCTTGCGGCTTCGCCTTCCATGTGGTCAATCCGCGCTTCAAACTGCTCAAAACGGGCCATTGCTTCGTCCATCCGGCCGCTGTCGAGCTGACGGCGCACCGCACGGGACGATTTTGCCGCTTCGTGACGCACCACCATGGATTGCTGGCGGGCGCGGGTTTCGGTCAGTTTCTGTTCCAGTTCGTTAATTTCATTTTTCAGCCGGGCGATAGTTTCGTCCAGAATAATCAGCTCATGACGCAGGGTATCGACATGGCTTTCCACACGCTGTTTTTCCAGCAGTGCGGCACGCGCCAGATCTTCTTTCCCTTTGACAATTGCCAGTTCCGCTTTTTCCTGCCAGTCACTCACCTGACGCTCACCGCCTTCAATCTGACGTGACAGATTTTTGCGTTCCGCCAGTGTGCGGGCAGAGGTAGAGCGGATTTCCACCAGCATGTCTTCCATTTCCTGAATCATCAGGCGGATCATTTTCTGCGGATCTTCCGCTTTATCCAGCAGCGATGCAACGTTGGCGTTAATGATATCGGCAAAACGTGAAAAAATTCCCATGATTGATGTCCTTTTATCAGCAATGATGTCTTATGACACGGTTACTATTACAAGATGCGTGCCAATTCTGTGATTATTTTCATCCTTTTGTTTTTTATCGGATTTATTTATTTCCCTTTTGTCATGATTTTTTGTAATGTGGTCACATTAACCATTTAATGGTCAAATTAATCATGAAAAATAACACTGAAACCCTGATCGGTATCGATAACAACTTTCTCGATGCGCTGGAAAAAACCTCGCGGCTGGCAAAAATTGCCCGTCCGGTACTGATTTGCGGTGAACGCGGTACCGGTAAAGAGTTATTTGCCCATCGTCTTCATTATCTCTCCCCCCGCTGGGATGAACCGTTTATTGCGCTTAATTGTGCTGCACTGAACGATAATTTACTCGATTCCGAGCTGTTCGGTCATGAATCCGGGGCATTTACGGGCGCGCAGCGCCGCCATCAGGGACGTTTTGAACGGGCGGATGGCGGAACACTGTTTCTTGATGAACTGGGAACGGCACCGCTTACAGTGCAGGAAAAACTGCTGCGGGTGATTGAATACGGGGAATTTGAGCGTGTCGGCGGACAGCAGACACTGAAAGCGGATGTGCGGATTGTCTGTGCCACCAATGCAGATCTGCCTGCTCTGGCGGCAGAGGGAAAATTCCGCGCGGATTTACTCGACCGGCTGGCCTTTGATGTCGTTAATATCCCGCCGCTGCGTGAGCGTCCGCGCGATCTGACCGAACTCGCCGGTCATTTTGCCGTGCAGATGTGTCAGGAGATGGGGACGCCTTTTTTTGCCGGTTTTTCCCCGCATGCATTACAGCAGATGCAGAGCTATCACTGGCCGGGCAACATCCGTGAGCTGAAAAATGTGATTGAACGGTCATTGTACCGCCAGGGAGATACCACCGGACTGCTGGCGGAACTGGTGATCAATCCGTTTGTCACCACTCAGTCTCATACGCCGGATACCGGGGAGCCGCCTTTGCCGCCGCTGCCGTTTTCCCTGAAACAGTGGCAGCACACACAGGAGAAAGACGCGCTGGATGCCGCGCTGCAACGTGCACAATTTAATCAGCGCGAAGCAGCACAATTGCTGAATCTGACCTATCATCAGTTTCGCGGATTACTGAAAAAGCATGCCGGCAGCCCGCAGCCGGATTAAATGCTTTCGTTTTTGGTTAGTCTCACAAATTGCGATACAATACCCTGTTCATTTTTAACGGTAACTGATTTATGCGCCATTGGATTATCCGGGCATGCGCGGTTCTCCTGCCTGTTTCAGGCTTTGCCGCCGCCCCCGCCCCGCAGACAGACCAGCCGGTAAAACCGGTAACGGCTCAGACCGCCGCACTGCCGCCTGTCCGCGATACCGGTTTTGTCTACTGTGTGAACGGCAACATCAGTACATTTAACCCGCAACTGGCCAGCAGCGGGCTGATTGTCGAACCACTGGCAGCACAGATTTACGACCGCCTGCTGGATGTCGACCCGTACACCTACCGCCTGATCCCGGAACTGGCCGCCCGCTGGACCGTACTGGATAACGGCGCGACTTACCGTTTTTATCTGCGCCGTGACACCAATTTTCAGACCACCGACTGGTTCAGACCGACCCGCAAAATGAATGCGGATGATGTGGTGTTCAGCTTTTCCCGCGTGGTGGATAAACAGAATCCGTATCACTATGTCAACGGCGGGCGTTATCCCTATTTTGACAGCCTCCAGTTCGCGTCCAATGTGAAATCCATCCGCAAAATCAATAACCACACCGTTGAATTTAAACTGAATACCCCGGATGCCTCTTTTCTGTGGCACCTGGCAACCCATTACGCCCCCGTCCTGTCCAAAGAGTATGCCGATAACCTGCTGAAAACCCGCCGTCAGGAGCAGCTCGACTGGAAACCGGTCGGGACCGGGCCGTATTATCTGGATGATTACCAGAGCGGTCAGTTTGTCCGGCTGCAACGCCATGACAATTACCGCAAGGGGAAACCCCGCATGCAGGAAGTGGTGGTTGATCTCGGGGCGGGCGGTACCGGCAGAATGTCAAAACTGATCACCGGCGAGTGTGATGTGCTGGCCTATCCCGCCGCAAGTCAGTTGCAGGTACTGCGCGATGATCCGCGCCTGAGTCTGATGCTGCGCCCGGGGATGAATATCGCGTATCTCGCGTTTAATACCAGCAAACCGCCGTTTAATAATCCGCAGGCGCGCCGTGCAATTGCATACGCGATTAATAATGAGCGCCTGATGAAATCCATCTATTACGGCACGGCGGAAACCGCCGCCTCTATCCTGCCGCGCGTTTCCTGGGCGTATGATAATCAGGCCCGTGTCACGGAATATAATCCGGAAAAAGCAAAAGCGATGCTCAGTGAGCTGGGACTCAGCGATATCACACTGAATCTCTGGGTACCGACCGCCTCGCAGTCTTATAACCCCAGCCCGCTGAAAATGGCCGAGCTGATTCAGGCTGATTTGGCCCGTGCCGGGATTAAAATGAACATCCGCCCGGTTGAGGGGCGTTTTCAGGAAAACAGCCTGATGGATCGCAGCCACGATATTACGCTTGCGGGCTGGTCAACCGACAGTAATGACCCGGACAGTTTTTTCCGCCCGCTGCTCAGTTGTGCGGCCATCGGTTCGCAAACCAACCTGAGCCACTGGTGTTCCCCGGAATTTGATGATGTGATCCACCAGGCGCTGCTTGAACAGCAACTGAGCAGCCGGATAGAGTATTATCACCGGGCACAGCAGATTCTGGCACAGGATCTGCCGGTGCTGCCGCTGGCTTATTCCCTGCGTTTGCAGGCATTCCGCTATGATATCAAAGGGCTGGTGCTCAGCGCGTTCGGCAATACCTCCTTTGCGGGGGTTTACCGTGATACCGGGGATGCGCCGGAACCGGAGGATAAGCCATGATCATCTTTATTCTTCGCCGTCTGCTGCTGGTGCTGATCACCCTATGTTTTCTGTCTGTTCTCAGTTTCAGCCTGAGTTATTTTCCGGCCAACGCACCGCTGAGCGGCGCGTCTCTGACAGATGCGGTGCTGTTCTATTATAAGAGCCTGTTTTCATGGGATTTTGGCAGTTCAGTCATTAATGGTGAACCGATCAGCCAGCAGTTATGGGCGGTACTGCCCGCCACGCTGGAACTGTGCGGTCTGGCGTTCATGCTGGCGCTGGTGATCGGCATTCCTGCCGGGATTATCGCCGGGGTCTGGCGCAATAAGATGGCGGATATCACCATCAGCACCTTTGCCCTGGTCGGCTTTTCGGTTCCGGTATTCGGGCTGGCTTTGCTGCTCACGCTGTTCTTCTCTCTGCGGCTGGACTGGCTGCCGGTTTCAGGCCGTATTGACCTGCTGTATGATTTAACACCGATCACCGGATTTGCGGTGATCGATGCCTGGCTGTCCGATTCACCATACAGACAGGCGATGATCCTCAATGTGCTGTCCCATATGGTGCTGCCGGTAATTACGCTTTCTATCGCGCCGATGACTGAAGTTATCCGCCTGATGCGCACCAGTACCGAAGAGATTATCAGCCAGAACTATATTAAGGCCGCCGCTATCCGCGGGTTATCGCGTCTGACGATTATCCGCCGCCATCTGCTGCATAATGCGCTGCCGCCGGTGATCCCGAAACTCGGGTTGCAGTTCTCCACCATGCTGACACTGGCAATGGTGACGGAAGTGGTGTTTAACTGGCCGGGGATCGGCCGCTGGCTGATCACCGCTATCCGCCAGCAGGACTTTGCCGCGATTTCTGCCGGTGTCATGCTGGTCGGTGCCATGGTGATTATTGTCAATATGCTGTCAGATATTCTGGGCGCCGTCAGCAGCCCGCTGAAACATAAGGAATGGTATGCCTTCAGATAATTTCTACCGTGAAGACCGGATGCCGTCCCCGGGGCGGGTTATCTGGCAGCATTTCACCGCAGATATTCCGGCGATGATCGGCTTTTACGGCGTACTGTTTCTGATTGCGCTGTCAATCGCCGGCTCCTGGATAGCACCTTATGCCCTCGATCAGCAGTTTGCCGGCCACCAGTTATTACCGCCGTCCTGGTCCCATTACGGGAATGTCGCATTTTTCCTCGGTACGGACGATCTCGGCCGCGATATTTTCAGCCGTCTTATCCTCGGCACACAATCGACTTTCGGCGGCGCATTGCTGGTCACTGTCACCGCGACTGTGGCCGGTATTATTATCGGCTGTCTCGCGGGAATGACCTCCGGTCTGCGCTCCGCCATCTTTAACCATATGTTTGATACCCTGCTGGCACTGCCTTCTCTGCTGCTGGCGATTATTGTTGTGGCATTTTTCGGTGCCAGCCTCAGTCACGCGATGATCGCCGTGGCGCTGGCACTGCTGCCCCGTATTGTGCGGATGATTTATATCGCAGTACATGATGAGCTTGATAAGGAATATGTGATTGCCGCCCGCCTCGACGGCGCCTCTAATCTCAATATTCTTATCCATACTGTGCTGCCGAATATCAGTGCGGTAACCGTTACCGAACTGACGCGCGCCTTGTCCATTGCCATTCTGGATATTGCCGCACTCGGTTTTCTGGAGCTGGGGGCACAACTGCCGTCGCCGGAATGGGGAGCTATGCTCGGGGATTCGCTGGAACTGATTTATGTCGCCCCCTGGACGGTACTCCTGCCGGGAACCGCTATACTTATCAGTGTATTGCTGGTAAATCTGCTCGGCACCGGATTACAGCGCGCCATTAATGCGGGAGTTGAATAATGCCGTTACTGGATATCCGCAATTTAACCATTGAATTTATGACCGCAGCAGGGCCGGTCAAGGCCGTTGATCGTGTAACACTGTCTCTGACCGAGGGCGAGTTCCGCGGGCTTGCCGGGGAATCCGGTTCCGGTAAGAGTCTTATCGCCAAAGCGATTGCCGGTATTACCAAAGATAATCTGCGGGTAACCGCTGACCGGTTCCGCTTTAATGATATCGATTTACTGAAGCTCTCCCCCCGTCAGCGCCGCAGGGTGATCGGCCATAATGTGTCGATGATTTTCCAGGAGCCGCAATCCTGCCTGGATCCGTCAGAAAATATCGGTAAACAACTGATTCAGACCATCCCCGGCTGGACTTACAAAGGCCGCTGGTGGCAACGCTTTCACTGGCGCAAACGCCGTGCGATTGAGCTGCTGCACCGCGTCGGTATTAAAGATCACAAAGATGTGATGAGCAGTTATCCCTATGAACTGACCGAGGGGGAATGCCAGAAGGTGATGATTGCCATCGCCCTGGCTAATCAGCCGCGCCTGCTGATCGCCGATGAGCCGACCAACGCCATGGAACCCGATACACAGGCGCAGATTTTCCGTCTGCTGACCCGGCTTAACCAGAACAACAATATGACGATTCTGCTGATCAGCCACGATTTGCAGTTAATGAGCCAGCTGGTTGATCGTATTAATGTGCTTTACTGCGGGCAGACAGTGGAGAGCGCCGAGCCGGATGACCTGCTGCTCAAACCGCATCATCCGTATACTCAGGCGCTGATGCGGGCTATCCCTGATTTTGAGAAGCCGCTGGCGCACAAATGCCGCCTGAATACCCTGCCGGGAGCGATACCGTCACTGGAACATCTGCCGGTCGGCTGCCGTCTGGGGCCGCGCTGCCCGTATGCCCAGAAAGTGTGCATTGATGCGCCGCGTCTGCGGACCGTCAAAAACCGCAGTTTTGCCTGCCACTTCCCGCTGAATATGGAGGACGTATAATGCCCGGTCCGCTGCTGGAAGTTAAAAATCTGAGCAAAACGTTCCGTTACCGGGATGGTTTTTTCCGCCGTCACCGGCTTGAAGCCGTTAAACCGGTCAGTTTTACACTGCAACCCGGCCAGACACTCGCGATTACCGGCGCAAACGGCTCCGGAAAATCCACTCTCGCCCGGATGTTATCCGGTATGATTGAGCCGAGCGGCGGGGAAATTCTGATCGACAAACACAAGCTGACGTTCGGTGACTACAGTTACCGCAGCCAGCGTATCCGGATGATATTCCAGGACCCGGCCACCTCACTCAATCCGCGTCAGCGTACCGGGCAGATTCTCGAGCTGCCGCTGATGCTCAATACTGATCTGGATGCCACCGGACGCCGTCTGCGTATTAACGCGACACTGCGCCAGGTCGGTCTGCTGCCTGATCACGCGGATTATTATCCGCACATGCTGGCCTCCGGACAAAAACAGCGCGTGGCACTCGCCCGCGCCCTGATTTTGCAGCCTGAAGTGATTGTGGCGGATGAAGCACTGGCATCGCTGGATATGTCATTACGTTCGCAAATTATTAATCTGATCCTGGAACTCCAGGAAACGCAGAAAATTGCCTATATTTATGTCACACAGCATCTGGGCATGGCAAAACATGTCAGTGACCAGATACTGGTGATGCATAACGGCGAAGTCGTCGAGCGCGGTAACACCGCGGAAGTGCTGGCATCACCGCTGCACGATGTGACGCGTCGTCTTATCACCAGCCATTTTGGTGAAGCATTGTCCGCCGAGGCCTGGCGTCAGGATGTGGATTAACTGCCGCGATTCTGATAGTTCAGACCGGTTACATCTTAATTTCCGGTAATCTGTTAATATCTGCCGGATTTTTTATAACCGCGTCACCTGCCGGATGTGCGGCACAGAGGGTGACAGAGAACACACAAGGAAACTGCTATGGGTTTTATGACCGGTAAACGCATCCTGATCACAGGGGTTGCAAGCAAATTATCGATTGCTTACGGTATTGCCAAAGCAATGCGTGAACAGGGGGCCGAACTTGCTTTCACTTATCAGAATGACAAGCTGAAGCCCCGTGTTGAAGAGTTCGCTCAGTCTCTGGGTTCCTCCGTCGTTCTGCCTTGTGATGTGGCGGACGATGAAAGCATCGGAAACCTGTTCACTGAGTTAGCCAAAGTCTGGCCGAAATTTGACGGTTTTGTTCACTCCATCGGCTTTGCACCGGCGGATCAGTTAGACGGCGATTATGTGGATGCGGTAACCCGTGAAGGCTTCCGCATTGCCCACGACATCAGCGCCTACAGCTTTGTGGCGATGGCAAAAGCCTGCCGCAGTATGCTGAACCCGAATTCTGCCCTTCTCACACTCTCTTATCTGGGTGCGGAGCGCGCTATCCCGAACTACAACACCATGGGTCTCGCAAAAGCCTCTCTGGAAGCGAACGTCCGTTATATGGCGAATGCGATGGGGAAAGAAACGATCCGTGTTAATGCGGTTTCTGCCGGGCCTATCCGGACACTGGCGGCATCCGGGATTAAAGATTTCCGCAAAATGCTGTCACACTGCGAAGCGGTCACGCCGCTGCGCCGTACAGTCACCACCGAAGATGTGGGTAACGCGGCAGCATTCCTGTGCTCTGATCTGGCAGGCGGTATCACCGGTGAAATACTGCACGTTGACGGCGGTTTCAGTATCGCGGCAATGAATGAGCTGGAACTGAAATAATACGGCTTCTGTCCGGTTTTTTCATTAAGATCACCGCCGGACAAGTCAGTCAGCAGATAACAGGCAAGCGGACGAAAAGCATGCGCGTCATGGATGACGCGCCTGAGCGCACAGGGAAGTGTTTACAGCGTCTTTTCGTTTTGCCTGTTATCTGCTGCTCTCCGCGCTTTCAGAAAACACGTCTTTCAATTACCTGTCTGTCAGTAACGCTTCTGTCAGCCGCTGCGCATAAAGCGCTTCTTCGCCGCTGACCAGCGGTTGTGTCTGATTGGCAACAGATTCAATAAAATGCCGCACCGCGCCGTCAAACCCGCGCTGAACCAGCAGCGGCTCCCACGCTTTCGGATGCTGTTCCTGTATCCCGGCGGCGGTTTCACTGCGCCAGTGAGTCATATCCGTTACCTGATAACAGCCGTCACGCCCCGTCACACTGACCTGCTCCCGCTGACTCGCCGCACAGCGGTGCATGGATGCCGTCAGCCAGGCGCCGTTGCCGGTCTGTAAATGGTGTTCAGCATACAGCAGCTGATTGGCCTCATTTACCTGCATATGCCCGCTTTTCAGTACGGCATTCCCGTCCCGTCCCAGCCACAGCAGGGTATCTGCGATATGTAAGTAGTCATCTGTCACTGTAAAACGGACATCGTTCGGGCCGACACTGTTGCTGCGGTGTTTTTCCATGCGGATGGATGCGGTTTTTCCGGCAATTTGCTCCCTGAGTTGCAGATAAAACGGTGAGAAACGGCGGTTAAAGCTCACCATCAGCGCCCGCTGTTTTTTCTCTGCCAGACTGACAAGCGCTTCTGACTGCTCATACGTTGCCGCCAGCGGCTTATCAACACAAACATGGCAACCCGCATTCAGCAGTTCACTGACAACCTGAAAATGACTCTCTGTACTGCTGTGTACAAATACCGCATCACACTGTTCTGCCAGTGCGCGGAGTGACGGAAACAGAGGAAACCGGTAAGCATCACAGACCTGACGGGCTTTTTCCTGATTCGGCGAGAACCCGCCGGACAGCACCCAGTTATCCGTTCTGGTCAGAACCGGTAAATACGCTTTTTGTGCTATCCCGCCCAGCCCGGCGACACCGATACGGATTTTTTTCATATGTGCTTTACCTTTTATTGTTTTGTAACAATGAATTACAAAGTCTTCTCACAAATTGAATCTGTGGCGATTATATGGAAAGATGGGGTTAACCAACACATAATTCGCACCCGGAATACATTGCGTCCGCGAATACCGGTCTATACTTCATCAACTACCGCCATGTCCGTTCTTTTGTTTTAACTAAGGAGCATACCATGCAATTGTTCTATACCCCGGGAAGTTGTGCACTATCACCCCATATTATTCTGCGTGAAACCGGCCTGGATTTTTCACTGGTTCGTGTCAATCTGAAAGAGAAGAAAACCGAAAACGGTGATGACTACCTGAAAATTAATCCGAAAGGACAAGTCCCTGCATTAAGTATCAGTGACAGTCAGCTGCTGACAGAAGGTGTGGCTATTGTGCAGTATCTTGCTGATCAGAAACCGGATCGCAAGCTGATTGCCCCGGCGGGAACGATGGAGCGCTATCATCAGATTGAATGGCTTAACTATATTGCCAGCGAAGTGCATAAAAGCTACGGCCCGCTGTTCTCGCCGGAAACGCCGGAAGATTACCGGCCAATCGCGCTGCGTAATCTGACGAATAAGTTTGCTTATGTGGACAGCGTGCTGGCGAAAAGCCCGTATATTACCGGCAACAATTTTACCGTAGCCGATGCTTATCTGTTTACCGTCTGCGGCTGGGCGCCGCACCTGACGATTTCACTGGAGCCGTATCCGCATTTACAGGCTTATCTGGCGAAAATTGCGCACCGCCCGCATGTGCAGGATGCGATGGAAGCGGAAGGTCTGATTTAATCGTTCTGATATACAGAGACAAAAAACGCCGGATAATCCGGCGTTTTCTTTATGCTGATATGGCGTGCAGACGGGTTCAGTCGATCTGTTCCGCACAGAATTTGTGCACCGGAAGTACCATTTCATCCTGAGCCGCAACCAATTGCAGTTCGTACTCATTCATGGTTTTGGTTTTCAGCATCACTTCATAAACAGCGGCAGCCACATGTTCCAGAGCCTTCGGCAGTTCTTCACCTTTCAGCAGGTTCACCAGCATCAGACCACTGGTTAAATCGCCCACACCTACCGGCTGACGTTCGCCGAAGTCCACCAGCGGACGGCTGACATGCCAGGCGTGATCGGCGGTGACCAGGATCATTTCAAAGCGGTCGGCGCGGTAACCGGCGCGGGACAGGTGCTTGACCAGCACCAGACGCGGCCCTTTTTTACACAGTTCACGGGCAGCGGCAACGGCTTCACCCACATTATGAATGGTTTGTCCGCTCAGGGTTTCCAGCTCAAGCAGGTTCGGTGCGATCATATCGCTGACTGCCAGCGCTTCCTGACACAGAAAATCTGCCACACCCGGCGCCACGATACAGCCTTTTTCCGGATGCCCCATAACCGGATCACAGAAATACCATGCCTGCGGATTACGGGTTTTGACTTTTTTCACCACATCCAGAATACGCTTGCCCTGCTCTGCTGAGCCGAGGTAGCCGCTGAGTACCGCATCACAGCGGGTCAGTTGATCGATTTTATCAATGCCGTCCACAATCTCCGTGATGTGCTCTGCGCTCATCACGCAGCCGGTCCAGCCTTGTGCATACTGTGTGTGATTAGAAAACTGGACGGTATTAAGCGGCCAGACATTAACACCCATGCGGCGCATCGGGAATTCAGCCGCACTGTTACCGGCATGACCATACACAACATGGGATTGGATAGAGAGAATATTTTTCATTGATACAACCTGATTTTTTATTATTACTGCGCATATCATATTCTGTGACGCAGAAAAGATCTTGCTGACAGATCAAAAAGGGCAACTTTCGTTGCCCTTGTTTACCGTAAACTATTATTTCCAGCAGATCAGACAGTAATGTTTTTTACCGCGGCGCAGCAATGTGTAACGGCCGAATAACTTGTCGCTGTCAGTGAAGCGGTATTCCGCATCTGACTGTTTTTCACCGTTGAGTGATACTGCGTTGGAGCTAATCATAGTACGGGCCTGGCCGCGTGACGGAACCAGTTCCGCAAGCACCAGCGCCTGCTGTAAATCCGCATCGCTGTCCGGTTCAATATGCGGCATGCCGTCCTGCGCCAGCTGCGCGAAGTCATCTTCGGTCAGGTTGGAGATATCACCGTTGAACAGGCTGTCAGTAATACGCTGTGCCGCCGTCAGACCCGCTTCGCCGTGAACCAGTTTTGTCACCAGTTCTGCCAGAACATACTGAGCACGCGGTGCTTTGCCGCTGGCCTTGTCTTCCGCTTCCAGTGCATCGATATCTTCGAGGCTCATAAAGGTGAAGAACTTGAGGAAACGGTATACATCCGCATCCGCTGTGTTGATCCAGAACTGATAGAATTTGTACGGACTGGTTTTCTTCGGATCCAGCCATACCGCGCCGCCTTCGGTTTTACCGAACTTGGTGCCGTCAGATTTGGTGATCAGCGGAACCGTCAGACCCCAGGCCTGCTGCTGGTTCAGACGACGGGTTAAATCGATACCGGAGGTGATGTTACCCCACTGGTCAGAACCGCCGATTTGCAGCTCAACGCCGTGATCTTTATTCAGGCGGGCAAAGTCATAGCCCTGTAACAGGTTATAGGAAAATTCGGTGAACGAAATCCCGACATCATCCCGGTTCAGACGCTGTTTAACCGCTTCCTTGTTGATCATCTGGTTCACCGAGAAATGTTTACCGATGTCACGCAGGAAGGTCAGCACATCCATAGAGCCGAACCAGTCATAGTTGTTTGCTGCGATGGCGCTGTTCGTACCGCAGTCAAAATCGAGGAACGGAGAAACCTGCTGACGGATTTTATCCACCCAGCCGTGAACCGTATCCTGTGTATTCAGTTTGCGTTCCGTTGCTTTGAAGCTCGGATCGCCAATCAGCCCCGTGGCCCCACCGACCAGCGCTACCGGACGATGACCGGCTAACTGGAAACGCTTTAAGCACAGCAACGGAACCAGGTGGCCCAAATGCAAGCTGTCAGCGGTCGGATCGAAACCGCAATAGAGGGAGATCGGGCCCTGCGCCAGTCTCTCAGCTAACGCTTTTTCATCCGTAACCTGGGCAATGAGGCCCCGCTCTTGCAGTTGTTTTATCAGGTTCGTACCAGACATCAATGACTCCGTCAGTTCTGTTTTGTCTATGCAAAAATAGTGGATTAGAAATATGAAGGCTATAGCATAAAGCGGCACTCCGTGAAGTGCCAGCAATTAAAATGATTTTGCAGAAGAAATTCCGGTAACAACCGGTTACGGCGCAAGGCGGTCAATGTCCCAGCCGTCTGCGGTACGGGTATACAGAAAACGGTCATGCAGACGGTGTTCACCGCCCTGCCAGAATTCAACCGAATTAAATTTAATCCGGAACCCGCCCCAGAAGCTTGGCAGCGGCACATCACCCTGCTTAAACTTTTGTTTCAGTTCAAGAAATTTACCCTCCAGAATTCCGCGGGCAGAAATCCGCGAGGATTGCTGTGATGCCCAGGCGGCTATCTGACTGTCTTTCGGACGGCTGTGGAAATATTTTACCACTTCCAGTGTCGATAAACGCTCCACTTCCCCCAGGAAGCAGACTTGTCTGTCCAGGCTGTACCACGGGAAATGCACACTGATTTTCGGATTTTTTGCCAGATGCTGTGCCTTGCGGCTGCCCATATTGGTATAGAAAATCAGCCCGTCTTTATCAAAGTGCTTGAGCAGCACAATGCGCTGATACGGCTGACCGGTTTCATCCACGGTGGCCACACACATCGCGGTCGGGTCAGTCAGTCTGGCCTCACACGCCTGTTTGAGCCAGCGTTCAAACATTTCCAGCGGTTCATCACTGAGATCACGGCGGCGCAATCCCCCTTTAGTGTATTCACGCCGCAGTGAAGCAACGTCCGTAAACTCATCTGACATGCCTTTTATCCTCTTAATTCTTTTGAATAACTGTGTGTAATCTTTTATTACGGCCACTGACGGATAACGGGATATACCGCGCCCAGTACGGTTTCCCTGTCTGCACCGGTGACCGACGGCAGATTGCCGGGTTCACCGGCCAGTGTCCGCGCGGCCAGCCAGGCAAATGCCAGGGCTTCCATATCATCACCGCTCAGGCCGTATTTATCGGTCGGGCTCACTTCGGTGCCCGGCAGTTGCGCTGACAACTGCGCCATGATCTGCGGATTACGTGCACCACCACCGCATACCAGCAGGCGCTCACAGCCGCCGCACAGAGTAACCTGTTCACTGATACTGACCGTCGTCAGCGCCAGCAGGGTTGCCTGAACATCTTCCGGTTTCAGGCCAGGGAAATTATCCAGCTGCCTGGTCAACCACTGCGTATTGAAATATTCACGGCCGGTACTTTTTGGTGCCGGACGGCGGAAATAGGGATCGCTCAGCATATGTGCCAGCAACGCCTCATTGACCCGCCCTGTTTTTGCCCATTCACCGTATTTATCATACGGTGCAGCACGGTGCCGCCATGTCCAGCTGTCCATCAGCATATTGCCCGGGCCGGTGTCATACCCTCTGACCTCCGCCCCCGGGATCAGCGTCGTGATATTGGCGATCCCGCCGATATTCAGGATAATCCGTTTTTCATCCGGTACACCGAGCACCGCCTGATGAAATGCAGGCACCAGCGGTGCACCTTGCCCGCCGTAAGCCATATCACGGCGGCGGAAATCCCCGACCGTCATGATATTCGTCAGCGCGGCAACCCGGTTGTTATCCCCGAGCTGCATGGTAAAGGGCGTTTCGCTGTCCGGCTCATGCCAGACGGTCTGTCCGTGACAGCCGGTACCGGCAATATCCTGCGGATTCAGCCGGGTTTGTGCCAGCAGACCGCGGATTGCATCAGCAAACAGTGTACCCAGTTCATAATCCAGACGGCCGATTTCCGACAGCGTCGTCTGCTGCCCCTGACATACCGCCAGTATGCGCTTTTTCAGCGCGGGCGGAAACGGATGCGAGTACGCCGCCTGCTGCGCAACCACTGAATCATTAATCGCGGCCAGCACAACATCCACCCCGTCAAGGCTGGTTCCTGACATCACGCCGATATAACGTCCCGAACGCATAACCGATTCCTTTTAATCAATAACCATCTGATAAAAATATAATATTCATATTCCGGTGTGATTACTATAATCAGGGTGCCCCGCAGATTCATCCCTTTTCGCATCGTGACCCTACTTAATCCCTGTTCTGATGCACACCTCACATTTGTGAAATAAGACGATTTACCTTGCCGCCGGAACATTTGGCTTTAAGCTGTTCCTAATGTAAGGTGCAAATAAAACATTTTTAATGCAAAATTATTCTGCGATAATAGGTAAAATATTACACTACAGATAATGAACACATCTGAATCTGTGAATACAATAATCAGGAGTTAAGTATGTATAAGCGTTTTCTCGTCGGTGTATTTACCGTCGTGGCACTTTCCGGTTGTGTGAATATGGACACACTCAGTGGTGACACTTATAGTGCAGACCAGGCGAAACGTGTTCAGACCGTTACCTATGGTACAGTAATGAGCGCCCGTCCGGTGACTATTCAGGGCGGCAGTGACGAAAATATCCTCGGTGCGGCAGGTGGTGCAATTCTGGGTGGTATTTTAGGCAGCACAATCGGCGGCGGTACCGGCCAGACTCTGGCTACCGCAGCAGGGGCTATTGCAGGTGGTGTTGCAGGCCAGAACGTTCAGGCATCGATGAACAACACATCCGGTGTTGAACTCGAACTGAAACAGGATAACGGCGAAATCATTGTTGTTGTACAAAAACAAGGTAAAACTCCGTTCTCCGTCGGTCAGCGTGTGCGTATCGCGAAATCCGGTTCAACCTATACCGTTTCTCCGCGTTAATTTTCCCGGTTTACCGGTAAAAGGCGAAACACCCGTTTCGCCTTTTTTATTACCTGACATTAATTACGGTTATGCAGCTGCACAATATTATTTTCCAGTTTCCTGACAATCTCCGCCAGAGTATATAATTCATCCTGTGTAATTCCGCCCAGAATTTCACGCCGTGTTTTTTCAATCACCGCATCCACTTCACGGATAAAGGGTTCGGATTCTTCCGTCAGTTTTATCCGTTTCGCTCTGCGGTCATTAATACAGATATGCCGTGTGATTAATTGTTTTTCTTCCAGTTGATCCAGCGTGCGGACCAGCGAAGGCTGTTCAATACCAATCGCTTTCGCCAGCTGAATCTGAGACTGATCCGGTGGCAGCAGGCTGATATTGTAGAGTGTAATCCAGTGTGTCTGTGTGAGTTTCAGTGGTTTGAGCCGGTGGTCAATCAGTGATCGCCATATCCGCACTAACCTCGCTAAGTCTGATCCCAATGTTAACTCCACAAATTTCTCCTTATGTGAATACGGTACGGACGTATAAACACGCCCTCATGTCTTTCAATCACCCAATAAAAAGAAACGCGGCACTATTGTGTTCATTAACAGCGACGCAATATTGCTGCGTAACAAAAACAGTTCATGACTATTTCATAACCATTTTTATTGCCATGAAATAGTTAGCTTTTTATACAAATTTAATTGATTAAGTTGATGAACTTGTTCGGGATTAAGAATAGCGATCATCACTGCCGGGATCTATATTTTTTTACATAACCACCATTTTATTTTTAACAAAAAATAATTTATTTCATGTAATTGGTCTTATTAAACATGAGGTTACTATCATATTGAGTCACCCGCCCGTATCACAATAATTTTATATTGTGTTTATATAATTTCACTCTTGATTATAAATTCGAATGCGACAAAAAACATTATTTCTATAATATATAAATCAACAACACTAAATAACTCCACTATATTAATTCAAACCTAATATATAGAATTGCAATTGTTTTATTAAAATAGATCTAACTGTCCGGACGGTGATTCCGGCGGAGTCTCACCTTTAGCCGCTCTGTAGCGACGCTGACGACACAAACGAATAATATTTTCTTTTTGCGCATTACTCATCGACAGCCACTGAAAGCGCTCATCACGGCTCCGGTAGCATCCCCGGCAATACCCTTTTTCATTCAGCTGACATATCCCCACACACGGTGACGGGATATCAAAAAAGTGAAGTTGTTCTGCCATCGGCTGATGTCCTTTTGTCTGATGCCCTGCCGGACAGGTAATGGTTACCCTGTAACCATCAGCATCCTGATAATTTGAATTGTAGTCAATTATCACGTTATAGTGTGAGCCATTACTGATAAATAACTGAAAGCACTCTGAGAGGTTACTTTATGCGTGTACTCCATACCATGCTCCGCGTGGGTGATATGCAACGTTCTGTCGATTTTTATACCAAGGTTCTTGGTATGCGCCTGCTGCGCACCAGTGAAAACCCGGAATACAAATATTCACTGGCATTCGTGGGCTACAGTGACGAAAGTGAAGGTTCCGTGATTGAACTGACCTATAACTGGGGTACGGATTCCTATGAGATGGGAACGGCATTCGGCCATATCGCGCTCGGCGTGGATGATGTCGCGGCGACCTGTGACGCTATCCGCAAAGCGGGCGGCAATGTGACCCGTGAAGCCGGTCCGGTTAAAGGCGGCACCACCATTATCGCCTTCGTGGAAGACCCGGATGGTTATAAAATTGAATTAATTGAAAATAAAAGTGCCGGAGCTGCGCTCGGTAACTGATTACTCCTGTAAGAAGGATCAGAACGATCCTTCTTTTCCGGCACAGCACTGAACAGCCCTTTCTCCTGCCGGCAAGCCGCGCTAGAATAGTGCGTTTTGTTCGTTTAATTAAGAGTCCCATGTCTGAAAATCAAAATCACAATGCTCTGAGCGCTCGTTTCCGCGGGTATTATCCCGTCGTTATCGATGTTGAAACCGGCGGTTTTAATGCTGCAACCGATGGTATGCTGGAAATCGCCGCCATTACCGTCAAAATGGATCATAACGGCTGGCTGATGCCGGATCAGCGGCTTGAATTTAATGTACAGCCTTTTGAGGGAGCAAACCTTGATCCTGCCGCACTGGCGTTCACCGGAATTAACCCTGCAGATCCGGAGCGTAACGCAGTCACAGAATATGAGGCTCTGCATGCCATTTTTAAAATGGTGCGCAAAGGTATGAAAGATGCGGATTGCAAGCGGGCGATTATCGTGGCGCACAATGCGAATTTTGATCACAGCTTTGTGATGGCAGCAGCCGCACGCTGCGGGCTGAAACGTAATCCGTTTCACCCGTTTGCCACCTTTGATACGGCGGCATTAAGCGGGTTATCGCTGGGACAGACGATTCTGGCAAAAGCCTGTATCGCCGCCGGTATCCCGTTTGACAGTAAACAGGCCCATGGCGCGGCGTATGATACTGACCGCACCTCCCTGCTCTTTTGTGATATCGTCAACCGCTGGAAAAAACTGGGTGGCTGGCCGCCTGCGGCTGAAAGTAATCAGTAAGAAAACGCCACCTCAACGTGAGGTGGTGTTTTTTTCTGTCAGTTATCAGGTAACCGGCGCCAGGCGTTATTCTCAGTCTGCGGTTTCTCCCGGGCGATGACCTCTTCAGGTCTGAGATCCATCAGGTCAGCCATAATCAATTCCTGAATATCCTTCACCAGCTCCATTACTCTTGCGTTGAAATTCTGTTCAAAATTCTCTGTGGCTAAATAAGCCGCTGCCTTTCCGTCATCACAAATTGATCCGAGCTGATCTACTTTTTCATCAGGCTTCAGACCGAAACCGACAGCACCGGATAACACGCGGTTTACTCTGTTAATCAATCCGTCTATGAATAACTCTGCTGCTTTATCTATACCTTTTACTTTATTCACACCACTCATAAATGTGACTAATGGTCTCAGTGTGTATGTTGAGAATATATTCAGCGAAGTGGCAGTCAGAGGCTTATTTTCTCCCATGAATGTATTGATTTTATCTAAATAGATCGGTACGTTTTTCTGTGCTATATCCAGCACCAGCCGTGCGTTTTGATTAGCGTCAGATTGCGTTTTTTCTTCCCGGATTGTTATTTTATTTATCCAGTTCCCTAATGGCTCAAACACATTATTTATTTTGCCTTTCACTGCTGTGAAAAACTCTGCTGCACTGTTACGGATCTCAGTGAACCGCTCAGATAAACCCGATTGTTTTACGGAGGCTGATTCTTTTAAGTCACCGATCATACCATCGGTTCCCTGATATGAAATATACCCGGTTAATTTGACATTCTGTCCTGTTGAAACTGGCTGCATCTTTTTGTCCTTTTTGTGTCATCGATGCCGCCACTCTAGAAAAGAATCGCACAAACAACTTTCATTTCACCGCCATCAGAAAAGCAAAAGCCCCGCAGCGGTAACACTGCGGGGCTTTTATAAATAGTACAGGACGGGATTATTCTTCGTTTTCAGTCCGGTATTTTGCTGCGGTTTCTTTAATCAGTGTCTGTAATTCACCGCGCTGGAACATCTCCATAATGATGTCACAGCCGCCGACCAGCTCACCGTCAACCCACAGTTGCGGGAATGTCGGCCAGTTAGCGTATTTTGGTAATTCAGCACGGATGTCCGGGTTCTGCAGAATATCCACATAAGCAAAACGCTCTTCACAGGCAGCCAGCGCCTGCACCGCCTGGGCGGAGAAACCACAGCTCGGCAGTTTCGGGGAGCCTTTCATATACAGCAGAATCGGGTTTTCTTTAATCTGGCGTTCGATTTTTTCAATAGTCGTCGTCATGTAAAACGTCCTTCACTTCAGATCGGTTAGACCGGTGTTAACATACGCGCAGAATACCACTTTTCACTGCAAAGAGGTATTGCTTTTAACATACTGTTAAAATCAGCCAGGCGGAGCAGTCCGGCGTATTTTTGTCCTGTATCACTCAGATAAATACAGACCGGTAGCGACGGTAAACCGGACCTGCGCACCATCAGGGTGCCGCACAAAAGAAAAACAGAGAAAATACGGCATTAAACCCATCATCACCCGTATTTTCCTCCTGAAAACAAGACGTTCATCATTTTTTACCTCACCCGGCAATGCCATAATCCGGATATTCTTTTTCTGTTAATAATCTGATGAGCCCGAAATGACCTTTGAGTGGTGGTTTGCCTATCTGATGACGTCCGTTATTGTCAGTCTGTCCCCCGGTTCAGGTGCGATTAACAGCATGACAACGTCTGTCAATCACGGTTACCGGGGAGCCGTCGCGGCCATTGCCGGATTACAGACAGGGTTATTGCTGCTGATTATTCTGGTCGGTGTCGGACTCGGCACATTATTGTCACAGTCAGTTCTTGCATTTGAAATACTGAAATGGGCCGGGGCGGCCTATCTTATCTGGCTGGGAGTCTGCCAGTGGCGGGCGGCAGGCACTATTGCGCTCAATACACTGACAGCAACACAGTCACGCAAAAAGCTGTATCAGAATAGCGTGCTGGTGAATATTTCGAATCCCAAAAGCATTGTCTTTCTCGCAGCGCTGTTTCCGCAGTTTATTATTCCCCATCAGCCGCAACTGATACAGTATCTGATATTGGGAATAACCTCTGTTATTGCTGATACTATTGTTATGACCGGCTATGCCGTGCTGGCACGGAAAATTGCTGTATTTATCAAAAGCCCGGCACAGACCCGTGCAATGAATAAAGTGTTCGGATCATTATTTATGCTGGTCGGTGCTCTGCTCGCCTTTACCCGTCCGGTATAACTACTGCCCCGTATTTTATTAAGGTAAAATTAACTCACTTTCTGTTTATCCGGTAAAATAATGGACATCGGATTATCAGGTGTTACCCTGAACATCAATATATATCACAGCAAAAGATAAGATGATGTCCGTAATAAAAAAATCAGCGCCATTCATTGCATCCGTATTAATCATCAGCGGTTGTACGCATGCAGTTACAGAAGAAAAAATTCAGCGTAACCACCCCATTTACAGTTATTCTTCGGCGGGATACAACTCCTCTTATATTCTGGTTCCTGTCACTATTAATAATAAAACTTATCCGTTTATCCTCGATACCGGAGCATCAGTGACAATAGTCGACAGTAGTCTCATCAGTGAAGCCGGCCTTGAAAAGACAACACTTCCCGATGCTTACAAAAAATACTTTTCTGATATGACCATTATTTCCGGTAAAATTGACGGCGAAAAACTTAAATATATCCGGCCGCCGGCATTCCGTATCGGGGATTATCCGGTTATCCATAATGATATCTGGATTGATATGCCGATGGAAAAATTCAGGGAAGCTACCGGTGAGAATATCCGCGGGATCCTGGGCATGGATATCATTAATAAATTTAACTGGGAAATCGACAGGAAGAACCAGACTGTCCGCCTCTTTACGGATGCACCGCCCATTGGTGAATATCCGTCTTGTCTGACATATACCCGTGCAACTTTTGGCAGTCCGGTAATATTTACATGGATCGGCGATTATAAAATTACCACCGATATTGATACCGGTGCACGACGCAGTTATTTTGATGATGCCTTTATGAAAGAGGCTGCAAAAAAATATCCGCTACGGGTAAAAGCTGATCCCAAAATGCCGAATGAAGTCTATATTGACCTCGTTGGCGTTCAGAAAACAGAACGGGTTTCTTATACGGTTAACGATCTGGAACTGGAAGGTATTACATTACGCAATGAACGCATAAATGGTGATGAACACGGTAAAATTGCTATCGGCATGTCCGTCTTTAATAATTTTGATAAATACCTGATTTCACCGGAGCGGTCGGTGATTTGCTATACACCGTCTGCAGAACAACCTGTTTTAACTAAAAAATACCGTAATATTCACGTCACTGCGAAAGATAATCAACTGACGATTAATAATAATGACCCGCAGTACCTGAAATCATTCGGGTTACAGAACGGAGATATCATCGTCCGTATCAATGATAATACCTATCCGGTTAATGCGACTGAACGCGCTGCTGAATTATTAGCCGAAACACCGGATAATAAATTACATCTGGAGATCTGCCGCAATAATACGCTGCACAGGATTCAACTGTAAGCGGAAAATATTCCGTTTCGTAAAAATCCCCGCACTTGTGCGGGGCTTAACAGACTATCTGCATAATGCATTTATTTTTTCAGTCAAACACATTATTAATTATTTCTGTCACTATCGCTGTACTTAAGGCAATAAGGACTAAATCATTACCGGCAATCTGCCATTCGTATCCCGGATAATACGGTAACTGACTCAGCATAGAGGCAGGAACTGCTTTTTTTGCAATACCCGGCGGTAGTGGTTTCCCTCTGGCTAGGTTTTTCGCTATTCCCGGCGGCAGTGAACTATACCCTGTAAGCCCGCTTCCCAGAGCCAGTTTCCGCGCATCTCCGTAAGTCAGTGTCAGCGATAGCCCGTTGCCGGAATCCGCAAACTCCCGGCTCTCTTTTCCGTTACCTTTATGTCCCTGTTTTTTGGACTGTCCGTGAGGATTGCCATGCCCTTTGCCGTTTCCCGGGTCAGCATAAGATGAAAGCGGCACCGCTAAAAGCCCGGTGATAACCAATACTGCATTGCATACCTGTGTAAATTTGCGCATAACGCACCTCTGCGTATTAATACCCTGTATGAGGGTGGATCATTCCGCAAAATTACGCAATAGGATAACCGGACAACATGATTCGCCTCTGTGCTGAAAATTGGTTATCATCCCCTTCCGCTTTTTATCCGGATAGCCCGATGTCTGACATTACCGATACCTTTATCGCCCCGCCGTGCCCTGAGCAGATTGACATTCTGTATCAGGATGAACACCTGCTGCTGATTAATAAACCTGCCGGGCTGCTCAGCCTGTCGGGAAAAAATCCGCAGAATCTGGATTCTGTTCATTACCGGCTGGTGCAGTTATTTCCCGGCTGTGCGTTGGTGCACCGGCTGGACTTCGGGACGTCCGGGCTGCTGGTTGTTGCCCGCAATAAAGAAATTAATGCCGCACTTTGCCGTCAGTTCAGTCAGCGTACAGTACAGAAAGGCTACAGCGCCCTGCTGTGCGGGCATCTGAGTAACAATGAGGGAATGATTGATGCGGCGATTGCCAAAGACCCGGCGCTGTTTCCGCGCATGACGATATGTGCTGTCCGGGGAAAACCGGCCCGTTCACATTATCAGGTGACTGACCGTTTTTATTATAAAACAGAAGACGGGGTGTCACTGCCGGTCACGCGGGTGAAACTGACACCTGAAACCGGCCGCACGCATCAGCTCCGTATCCATTGTCAGTATCTGGGCCATCCGATTTTAGGATGCGATCTCTACGGCGGAAAAGAGTTACCGGGCACCGGGAATATTCCGCGGCTGATGCTGCACGCCGGTGAACTGGATTTTGTCCATCCTGTCAGCGGCGAACCGGTAAATGCCCGCAGTCCCTGCCCGTTCTGAACAGGAAAAGCAGGCAAATGCGGATCACCACATTAAATCATCCGGGATTTTAAAATCAGCATACGGATCGTCTTCATCCGCTTCATCCTGTGCCAGCGCATTATTCAGGACAATGCTTTCCGTATCACGTTGTGTGATTTTATCCGCAACAACCGCCGGAATAATGGCATATTCACTGACGCCGCTGTTTTCTGTGCTTAACCGGGCAATGGCCAGACGACCGCTGATCAGCTGAGACTGGGTGGTTTTATCTACGGTGATACTTTTGATCACATTGCTGTCGGTGAAATTAAAATCAATATTTCCTTTTGAAATAATGATCCGGTTCATTTCAATCAGCTGTTTCACCTGTGCTTTATATTCTCTGGATAAGACAGCCTGTTTTTGCTGCTCACTCAGCTGTTTATCGCGCTCAAGCTGCGCTTTTTTATTTTCTTCCACCGCTTCTCTGGCTTCGCGGGCCTGAACACGGGATTTTTTTGCCGTTCTGCGGACTTTGTCCATTTTTTTGCTGGTCACCAATCCGGCTTTCAGCATTTGTTCCTGCAACGTGAGTTTTGTCATATTCTTTTTCTGAATCAGTTTAATAATTACGGGTAATTATACCGGTAATTTTCAGGATTGTATCCGGCACATCAGGCCATCTGTATTTTCAGCCAATAGCGCTGCCGGCACAGACTGAAAAATTCTTTATGCTGCGGTGATACTTTTTTTTCTGTGTCACCGGCCACAGACCAGACTATCCACTGCTCCGGGCACTGTTCATCCCCTGTCTGTACCGCAGTTTCTGTCTCTTCACTGCACATCAGCTCAATACCGTCCCGGAACTGCCACCGGCGGACACGCCTGATCACTTCAGCCGGTTCATCTTTCTGAGAATGATCACAAATAACGTCACAATCAGTATTGTTTTGTATTGCACGAAAAATATAATCTGCCAGCATAATGATCATTATTGTCCTTTCGTCATAGCGGGAATTGTAAAGGGTCTTCCGGCGATTGACAAACAGCTGCTGTAGTCACGTTTCCGGTATAAATTACTCAGTTTGCCCGGATTTCAGCCCGTAAATCCGTTATATTTATAATTCCGCAGTCATACGGAGAAAACAGAATGAAACGACTCTATAACTGGATCTGCTGTCATAAGCTGTACACCCTGCTAATCGCTTTTATCGTGACAGATATCATCCTGTGGGCAATTTTATCTTTCACCATGTGAATAATATCATCCATGGTATTTCACGCTGTTTTTTATGACAAAACTTGTTAAGATAATTCGCAGAATAATAACAGTAATCCATCTGTGATGAGGTTACTGACTCAACCTTAACAAGGAGAATGCAATGTCGTTTGAATTACCTGCACTGCCTTATGCAAAAAATGCATTAGAGCCACATATTTCTGAAGAAACACTGGAATACCACTACGGCAAACACCACAACACCTATGTGGTTAATCTGAATAACCTGATCAAAGGCACCGCATTTGAAGGTAAGTCACTGGAAGAGATTATCAAAACCTCTGATGCCGGTATCTTCAATAACGCCGCCCAGGTCTGGAACCACACGTTCTACTGGCACTGCCTGGCACCAAACGCCGGTGGCGAGCCGACCGGTAAAATCGCTGACGCCATTAACAGCACATTCGGTTCATTTGCTGAATTTAAACAGCAGTTTACCGATGCCGCAGTGAAAAACTTCGGTGCCGGCTGGACATGGCTGGTGAAAAAAGCAGACGGCAGCCTGGCTATCGTGAATACCTCTAACGCAGCAACCCCGGTCAGCGGTAACGATAAACCAATCTTAACCGTCGATGTCTGGGAACACGCTTATTATATCGACTACCGTAATGCCCGTCCTAAATACCTGGAAAACTTCTGGGCATTAGTAAACTGGAAATTTGCGGAAGAAAACCTGGCGTAATCCGGAAACTCAGTACAGTTGATCAAAAAAGGGCGGAATTTTCCGCCCTTTTGTACTGTATGGGGTATATCAGAAAAGCATTATTGAAAACAGTACGATCATAACCAGTGCTGCAACCGCTGTTGACAAACCATATTTCAGATCTGTATCCATTCTTATCTCCAAAATAGCTGCTTAGTGACCAATGATGACTACCTGACATCCTGAATCATCAAAATAATTAAAACGGATGGTCTGACCGGAAAACCCGAATAGCTGACCATATCAATAACCATAGCACAGGTAATATTTTTTACTTTTGACCCGGATCAGACAACAATGCCTGTTTTTACAGAAATTTTTCTATTGTTACTGCATAATGGCACTATAATAGCAATCGATTAACCGAATAATAAAATACAGACCGGCAGGTCAGGAGTTGTTTTCATCATGGCAACGATTAAAGATGTGGCTAAGCGCTCGGGCGTCTCCACCACAACCGTCTCCCATGTCATTAATAATACCCGTTTCGTTGCGGAAGAAACGAAGGCGGCTGTCTGGGCTGCAATCAAAGAACTGCACTATTCACCGAGCGCCGTGGCGCGCAGTCTGAAAGTCAATAACACCAAATCGATTGGTCTGCTGGCCACCTCCAGTGAAGCACCGTATTTCGCGGAAGTGATTGAGGCGGTGGAAAACAGCTGCTACAGCAAAGGCTATACCCTGGTGCTGTGCAACTCACATAATAATCCTGACAAGCAGAAAGCCTATCTGGCGATGCTGGCACAAAAGCGTGTCGATGGTCTGCTGGTCATGTGTTCGGAGTACCCGGATAAGCTTATTACTATGCTGGAAGGCTACCGCAATATTCCGATGGTAGTGATGGACTGGGGCAAAGCGCGCGGGGATTTCACCGATGCGATTATCGATAACGCCCTGCACGGCGGTTATCTCGCCGGACGTTACCTGATTGAACGCGGTCACCGCGATATCGCGGTCATTCCGGGACCGCTTGAGCGGAACACCGGCGGGAACCGTCTGGAAGGATTCAGTAAGGCAATGAAAGAAGCCGGAATTACTGTGCGTGATGAATGGGTCGTCCAGGGTGATTTTGAACCGGATTCCGGCTACCGGGCGATGACACAGATTTTATCCGGTAAACAACGGCCGACCGCGGTATTCTGCGGCGGTGATGCCATGGCCATGGGCGCAATTTGTGCCGCCGATGAACTGGGACTGCGTGTACCGCAGGATATTTCTGTGATCGGGTATGACAATATCCGCAACGCCCGCTACTTCACGCCTGCCCTGACGACCATCCACCAGCCGAAAGAGCGTCTGGGACAAATGGCGCTGACCATGCTGCTCGACCGCATCGTCAACAAACGCGAAGACGCGCAGACCATTGAGGTGCATCCGCGTCTGGTCGAACGCCGCTCCGTGGCGGATGGTCCGTTTATCGACTACCGCCGCTGACGATCATCTCAGCCATTCGGCATTGAGTGTTTCGCTGTCTCCGAGATAATCAAGCAGCCAGCTCAGTGCCGGTGAAGTATCCTTATCCACCCAGGTGATGCAGCACGGGCTGTCCGGCAGCGGCTGTTCAATCTTCAGCGCTGTCAGCCGGCCTTGCGCAATCAGCGGGTCGGCACGGTGTGCGGGCATCATCGCCGCACACAGACCGGCTTCCACGCAGGCAATCCCGCGATCCCAGTCCGGTACCACCAGACGGCGCTGATTATCCAGTGCCCAGGTATCGCGTTTCGGCAGGGAACGTGAGGTATCTTCCAGACATAAGCTCGGGTACGGCACCATCTCCTCATTGGTCAGAACATGACCGGCAGATGCCAGCGGATGTGCCGGACTGACCACCGCACGCCACGGCAAAAAGCCCATATCACGGAAGTTGTAACGCTCACCGATAGGGGATGCGCGTGTCGCACCGATAGCCACATCCACCCGTCTGTCCACCAGCGCATCCCACACACCGTTAAACACCTCCGGATAAATATACAATTCGATATCCGGAAAATGATGATAAAAATCCAGCAGAAGTCGCGTTATCCGTTCCGGTTTTACGATACAGTCAACAGCGATACTGAACTGTCCGCGCCAGCCGTTGGCAATCATCTGGCACTGGTGACGTGTGGATTTCATTTTTTTGATGACATCACGCGCTTCTTTGACAAACAGCACACCGGCAGGTGTCAGTTCAACATCCCGGTGACGCCGTTCAAACAGCGGAACCGCCAGCCACTCTTCCAGCTGGCGCACGCTGTAGCTGATAGCGGAAGGTACCCGGTGCAGTTCCTCTGCTGCCGCACTGAAACTGCCTGTCCGTGCCACCGCATCCACCACATCCAGTGTATATTCTGACCACATAATCCTTCCTTTCAAAAAATTTCACAGCAATGTGCAAATAATAACGTTTTACAAAGAAAAACTCGAATAGTTAAAATAACAACTCACGCATTACACTTATTTAACATTCAGGTATTTTTCTGTGACAGTCAACACATCGCCTTCCCGCGGCTTTCTCTTTTATCTCGCCGGGCTCAGCATGCTGGGTTACCTCGCGATTGATATGTATCTGCCTGCATTCGGTATGATGCAGGAATCTCTGAACTCCACTGCCAGCGCTATCAGCGCCAGTCTGAGTATTTTCCTGGTCGGCTTTGCCATCGGCCAGCTGTTATGGGGACCGCTCTCCGATAAAATCGGCCGTAAACCGGTTCTGCTGATGGGTCTCGGGCTGTTTGCCCTGAGCTGTCTGGCAATGATCTGGGTAACCACCCCGGCGCAATTATTATTACTTCGTTTTGTACAGGCCGTGAGTGTCTGCTCTGCGGCGGTCACCTGGCAGGCGCTGGTTATCGATCGTTATGATGATCACCGCGCACAGCGTGTTTTTGCCGCGATTATGCCGCTGGTGGCACTTTCTCCGGCGCTGGCACCGTTACTCGGCGCATGGCTGCTCAATCACGGCGGCTGGCAAGAAATTTTCCTCGTGCTCGGCGGCATCACGCTGCTGGTGCTGATCCCGACTCTGATGCTGAAAGAAAAACATCACATCACGCCGGATACCGCCAAAACAGAGAAACAGAAAATCTCATTTTTCCGTCTGCTGAAATCGCCGGTATACAGCGGTAACGTACTGATTTATGCAGCATGCAGTGCCGGTTTCTTTGCCTGGCTGACCGGCTCACCGTTTATTCTGCGTGATATGGGTTATAACCCGAATGATATCGGCCTGAGCTATATCCCGCAGACCATCGCCTTTATGGTCGGCGGCTACGGTTGCCGTGCCCTGCTGTCACGGATTAGCGGCAAAACACTGCTGCCGTTCCTGCTGGCCGGTTATGCCGTCAGCATGGTGGGTCTGTACGCTATGGCAAAATTCAGTAACCCGTCATTGGTGGCGATTTTGATCCCGTTCTGCTTTATGGCAGCAATGAACGGTGCGTCTTACCCGATTGCAGTATCCAACGCCCTGGCGGTTTACCCGGAACACAGCGGTAAAGCGGCGGCATTACAGAATGCGATTCAGCTCGGTTTATGCTCCGCGATCAGTTTCCTGGTCTCTGCGCTGATGCACGAACCCCTGCTCTCCACCACCGCCGTGATGGCTGCAACCGTGGTGCTGACTATCGGCGGTTATATTATCCAGCGCCGCTCTTCACGTACCTCCGTGACTATTGCGGAACAAAATCAATAGATTGAAGCAGTGATTAAGAATATTCCTAATTAAAGGCCGTACTCATGTACGGCCTTTTTTGCCATTGAATTTTAATCTCAGGCTCCTATACTTTTCAGACAATTCGTTCTGAATCCGGATTTTGAGCTTTGTTTTTGTCTTAACGATTACGTTAATACGCAGACTGTCACCCGATGACGGCCAATCACACCGGTTCTGTTGTTCCCGCGCAAAACGTCATAAATAAAGCACTCAGAATCCCGCTTTGATAAAAATTGGAGATAATATGAGTTCTGATTGTGTCGAAAATCAAAAAACGCCTGCCGATTCCTGGCAGCGGATTGCCTCCGATCTTTTAGACGAAGCCGGCATTGAAGTTAATGGTTCCCGCCCTTTCGATATTCAGGTACATAACAACCAGTTCTTTAAACGGGTATTACAACAAGGCTCGATGGGACTGGGTGAAAGTTATATGGACGGCTGGTGGGACTGTGAGCGGTTAGATATTTTCTTTCAGCGGGTATTGCGTGCCGGGCTGGAAAATAAACTGCCGCAGAATATCAACGATATTATAAAAATCGCCATGGCCCGTATGCGTAACCTGCAAACCAAAAAACGGGCGCGGATTGTCGGTGAAGAACATTATGATCTGGGTAATGATCTGTTTGAGCTGATGCTCGACCCTTATATGCAGTACTCCTGCGGTTACTGGAAAGGTCTCAGTGATGATCCCGCCAATCTGGCGCAGGCGCAGGAGCAGAAACTGCATCTCATCTGTGAGAAATTACAGCTGAAACCGGGCATGCAACTGCTGGATATCGGCTGCGGCTGGGGCGGACTCGCCGCATATGCCGCGAAACATTTTGACGTGTCCGTGACCGGTGTGACGATTTCCGCCGAACAGCAGAAATATGCGCAGGCACGCTGTGCGGATCTTAATGTTAATATTATCCTGGAAGATTACCGCGATCTGCATGAACAGTATGACAGAATTGTCTCTGTCGGGATGTTTGAGCACGTCGGTCCGAAAAACTACGCCACCTATTTTGATGTGGTCCGGCGTAACCTGAAGCCGGACGGATTATTTTTACTGCATACCATCGGTTCAAACCGTAATAAAGTGAATGTCGATGCCTGGATTGGTAAATATATTTTCCCGAACGGCTGTCTGCCGTCGGTTCAGAATATCGGCGACAGCAGTGAAAATAAACTGGTGATGGAAGACTGGCACAATTTCGGGGCGGACTATGACCGGACACTGATGGCGTGGTATTCCCGTTTTCAGGCTGCCTGGCCGTCACTGGAAAGTAATTACACCCCGCGCTTTAAACGGATGTTCACTTATTATCTCAATGCCTGTGCCGGTGCATTCCGTGCCCGTGATATCCAGCTGTGGCAGATATTATGGAGCCCGCAGGGCTGTGAGGGCGGATTACGCGTTCCGCGCTGATTTCGTACCCTCAATAAACTATCCGTAATAAAAAATCCGGTCTGACAATAATCAGCACCGGATTTTTTTTATCTGAATCACATCAGATTTGCGGTTTTTCAGTTTCTGCCGCCGGGATCAGACTTTCCTGCAATTGCTGCATTTTCTGCGCCAGTACCCGCTCGGTGGTATCAACAATAGCCTGCGTCTGCGGATCAAGCTCAATATTCACTTTATCACCCAGCCGTTTTTTGCCCAGCGTGGTGCGCTCACGGGTTTCCGGGATCAGATGCACACAGAAACGATTATTGACCACATCACCGATAGTCAGACTGATTCCGTCGATACCGACAAAGCCTTTGTGCAGAATATATTTCATCAGCGATTTATCTTCGATGCGCAGCCAGATCTGATAATTATTTTCAGAGACAAAAATTTTGGCAATTTCCGCCGTGGTCACAATATGACCGGACATAATATGCCCGCCGATTTCATCACCGTATTTTGCCGCTCTTTCCAGATTGACGATATCACCGCTTTTGATGCTGCCGAGGTTGGTCAGTCTTAAGGTTTCCTTAACCAGATCAAAGCTGATTAAATCCCCGTCTATTTTTGTGACTGTCAGACAGCAGCCGTTATGCGCCACTGATGCGCCCGTCTCTATCCCGGCCAGCATTTCAGGCGGGAATTTCACGGTGTGGGTACGAAAGTTTTCTTTTTCTTCGATGGCGACGACGGGGCCTGTGCCTTGTACAATCCCGGTAAACATGCGGATCTCCAGTCAGTATTCGGATAGATTTATGCAGTTTATCCTGAAACAAAAAATTAAACAGCCCTTCCCGTGGTATCCCGCACATTTAATTGTATTGGCTTGTATTTGATTAATCGCTAGAATGACTTTTCCGCTTGATCCGGTAATTAGTTTACGAATCCCGGAACGTCTTTCCTCCTCCTTTTATCAGAATAAATAAGGTGTATTACGTGCAGAAGTATTTAAAAGAAGCGCGTACTTTGCTGGCTCTTGGTATTCCCGTTATTATCGCGCAATTTACACAAACGGCGATGGGCGTGGTTGACACAGTGATGGCCGGCAGAGTCAGTGCGACAGACATGTCCGCCGTGGCTGTCGGTACCTCTATCTGGCTGCCCGCTATTCTGTTCGGCCACGGTCTGCTGATGGCGCTGACGCCGGTGGTTGCGCAGCTTAACGGCTCCGGCCGACGTCCGATGATTGCCAATCAGATCCGTCAGGGTATGTGGCTGGCGGCATTTTTATCCGTCCTGGTCATCGCGGTGCTCTATAACAGCCGCTATATTATTGAAAACATGCCGCATATTGACCCGGTTCTGGCTGAAAAAGCGGTCGGGTTCACTCACGCTATTATGTGGGGTGCGCCGGGTTACCTGTTTTATCAGGTGCTGCGCAGCCAGTGTGAAGGCTTGTCGAAAACCAAACCGGGGATGGTGATTGGTTTTCTCGGCCTGCTGGTCAATATTCCGGTCAACTATATCTTTATTTACGGGAAATTCGGTGCACCGGCCCTCGGTGGTGTCGGGTGTGGTGTGGCGACCGCGTCGGTGTTCTGGGCGATGTTCCTGTTTATGCGCTGGTATGTGAAGCATGCCCGCTCACAGCGGGATGTACAGCCGAAAGCCCGTTTTACCCCGCCGGACTGGGCAGTAATGAAGCGGATCACGCAGCTCGGCCTGCCGATTGCCCTGGCACTGTTCTTTGAGGTCACGCTGTTTGCCATCGTTGCCCTGCTGGTTGCACCATTAGGTGTTACCGCAGTGGCCGGGCATCAGATTGCCCTGAACTTCAGCTCGCTGATGTTTATGTTCCCGATTTCTCTGGGGATCGCCACCACTATCCGTATCGGTTTTAATCTCGGAAAAAATTCCACGGAGAAAGCGCGGGTATCCGCCTATACCGGGCTGGGTGTCGGGCTGATGATAGCCGCTGTGACGGCGCTCTTTACCGTGCTGTTCCGTGAGCCTATCGCCCTGCTGTATAACGATAATCCGGAAGTGGTGATTATGGCCTCCGGCCTGATGCTGTTTGCCGGTATCTACCAGTTGTCGGATTCCGTTCAGGTGATTGGTGCCGGTGTGCTGCGTGGCTATAAAGACACACGCGCCATCTTCTATATTACTTTTACGGCTTACTGGGTTCTCGGCCTGCCGTCCGGTTATCTCCTCGGTCTGACGGATCTGGTGGTTCCGGCGATGGGCCCGGCCGGGTTCTGGATCGGTTTTATTATCGGATTAACCGCCGCGGCTATCGGTATGGCATGCCGTATCCTGTGGTTACAGAAACAGCCGGATAGTTTTATCCTGCAACGCGCCGGTCGTTAACGGCTTTTGACAGGGGAAATGCACAGTTTTCAGTCCGATAGCATTAAATACGAGCAGTCGGACAAGAAAATGTGTTTTTCCCCTTGCAAGAACCGGCTCTGATCGTTAATATTCGTCCCCGTTGTCAGCGAAGATATTAAAGAATGCGTCCATAGCTCAGTTGGTTAGAGCACCACCTTGACATGGTGGGGGTCGGTGGTTCGAGTCCACTTGGACGCACCATTTCTCAGCAGTTCCGTTTTCTCTCCCTCTTCAGTTCATTTAGTTTTAATCAGTTACCCTCTTCTGTTTTCACTGTACTTCTGCGTATCAATACGGCTGATTTCTTGCGTTAACGCAAAAATGTTAATTTATTTCTGATTTTATGATTCAAATCACACTAATAACCCTCTATAATGCCTGCATGGTTGTTGAATGGATTCAGCTTACTGATTTACAAGCGCTGAAACAGAGAGGCGCAATAAAAAACACGCTATACTGAATCTGTTTTTTTACAAAAACGACTAATTTTAATAACCGGGGATACCGACAATTGCCTATTCTTACCGTATGGTGTGAAATCAGGCGATTGTTCACTATTTACTCTCAATAACTGTAGATGGGCTGTCATGAAAAAGACGAAAATTGTTTGTACTATCGGACCTAAAACCGAATCAGAAGAGAAACTCGAAGCACTGTTAGACGCAGGCATGAACGTTATGCGTCTGAACTTCTCCCACGGCGATTACGAAGAACATGGTCAGCGCATCAAAAATCTGCGTGCTGTCTGTGCACGTACCGGCAAGAAAGCAGCCATTTTACTGGATACCAAAGGTCCGGAAATCCGTACCATCAAACTGGAAGGCGGCAATGATGCTCCGCTGGTTGCAGGCCAGACCTTTACTTTCACCACAGATAAATCTGTCATCGGTAACACTGAGCGTGTTGCTGTCACCTACGCGGGTTTCGCGCAGGATCTGAAACCGGGCAATATCGTTCTGGTCGATGACGGCCTGATCGGCATGCGTGTGAAAGAAACCACCGCAACAGAAGTTATCTGTGAAGTTCTGAACAACGGTGACCTCGGTGAAAACAAAGGGGTTAACCTGCCGAATGTATCTATCGGCCTGCCGGCCCTGGCAGAAAAAGATAAACAGGATCTGATTTTCGGTTGTCAGCAGAATGTTGATTTCGTTGCGGCTTCCTTTATCCGTAAACGTTCCGATGTTGACGAAATCCGTGCTCACCTGAAAGCCAACGGCGGCGAACATATCCAGATCATCTCCAAGATTGAAAACCAGGAAGGGATGAACAACTTCGATGAAATTCTCGAAGCTTCCGACGGTATCATGGTTGCCCGTGGTGACCTGGGTGTTGAAATCCCGGTTGAAGAAGTGATTTTCGCGCAGAAACTGATGATCGAAAAATGTAATACCGCCCGCAAAGTGGTCATTACCGCAACACAAATGCTCGATTCCATGATCAAAAACCCGCGCCCTACCCGTGCGGAAGCCGGTGACGTTGCCAACGCCATCCTCGACGGTACCGATGCGGTCATGCTGTCCGGTGAAAGTGCGAAAGGAAAATATCCGGTTGAAGCCGTCACTATCATGGCTACCATCTGTGAGCGTACTGATCGTGTGATGCACAGCCGTCTCGGCGATTTACCGGCCGGTAAAAAGCTGCGTGTTACTGAAGCAGTCTGCCGCGGCGCGGTGGAAATGTCAGAAAACCTGGATGCCCCGCTGATTGTTGTGGCAACCGCAGGCGGTAAATCCGCGAAGTCTGTCCGCAAATACTTCCCGAAAGCCCCTATTCTGGCACTGACCACCAACGAAACCACTGCCCGCCAGTTACTGCTGGTAAAAGGCGTGACCACCAAACTGGTCAGCGAAATCTTATCAACCGATGATTTCTACCGTATCGGCCGTGAAGCCGCGCTGGAAAGCGGTCTGGCCACCAACGGCGAGATTGTGGTAATGGTATCCGGCGCATTGGTTCCGAGCGGCACCACCAATACCTCATCGGTACAATTACTGTAATATTTTTCAGCATTATCTGAATTAATGAGAGCACCCGCTGCACGGGTGCTTTTTTTATTCTAAACTGTAAGAGAACATGAAATGAAGCAACCGGCCGCAGAATAATTGCCGCTTTCTGAATACGGGATGATACCGCGCTGTCTTATCAGGCCCTGTATCAGATTATTTGGTTGAGAATTACGCAATTGCCGTTTTTTTTTGATTTATTTTGCGGTTTCAGGAAAATTATCTTTGTAAACGCTGAATTTCTATTCTCTTTCCCTATTGAAATGTGTAATATCATTACTGCTACTTGGTGATTAACTTTAATCTAGAGGGTATTAAAATGGGTCGTTCTAAGATTGTATTAGGTGCTGTAGTTTTAGCTTCTGCATTATTAGCAGGTTGTTCTTCTAACGCTAAATTTGACCAACTGGACAACGACGTTAAGACGCTGAATGCCAAAGTTGATCAACTGAGCAACGATGTTAACGCCATCCGTGCTGATGTTCAGCAGGCTAAAGACGAAGCAGCACGCGCTAACCAGCGCTTAGACAACCAGGTTCGTTCTTACAAAAAATAATTTGTAATCACTGCCTGAAGAACAGATGGCGTAGCATAAATTATGCTACGCCATTTTTTATATCTGTCATTTATGCTCATATACAAATGACAGGCATAAAAAAAACCGCCTCACAAACGGAAGCGGTTTTGTCTGTCACAGAGATATCACGGGTGATTATTCCGCGCTTTTTTCCTCACTGACAATCGGACCCGGCTGGGTTAACTGCCCCGGTGCAAAATCAGCTGGTTTCAGACCCAGCGCTTTTACTTCCGCTTCTTCGTCCATTTCTACCGGTGCAAAGTTGGTTTTCTCTGCCGGTACCGCTTCCTGCTTATACTGCGCATCACGGCTGACATTGACCGGCATACCGGAACGACGTGCAATCGCCTGCTCAACAATGGCACTGTTGGTGTCCGGAGACTGAATAAAGCTGGTCAGTCCGGCTGAACGGGTAATCGGCATGGTTTGCGGATCGTCGTTCTTATTACGGGACAGTGGCTGATGCACTTCCACATAACGCTGACCATCCGGCTCAACAGTGTATTTCACCGGCTCATTAATGATCTGAACCCGGGTCCCTTTCGGAATGGTTTTAAACAGCGCTTCAATATCATCCGGACGCAGGCGGATACAGCCGGAGCTGACACGCATGCCGATACCAAAGTCCGCGTTAGTACCGTGGATCAGGTATTCACCGCGGCCGTGCGCCAGACGCAGTGCAAACAGCCCCATCGGGTTTTCCGGCCCTGCAGGAACAACTGCCGGTAAGGTGATCCCCTGTGCGGCATAAGCTTTGCGGATATTCGTGGTTGGTGTCCAGGTCGGATCTTTGATCAGCTGGGAAACGGAGGTGGTCATGATCGGTGTATCACGCCCCAGCTGGCCGATACCAATCGGATAGACCCGCACGGTGTTAGTGCCTTTCGGATAATAGAACAGGCGCAGTTCCGCCAGGTTAATCACAATGCCCTGATGCGGCGTATCCGGCAGGATCAGCTGTGACGGGATAATCAGTTCACTGCCCGGCTTCGGCAGATACGGATCGGTCCCCGGGTTGGCTTCCAGCATCGCCAGCAGGCCGATACCGTATTCTGCCGCAATCGCTTCCAGCGAGCGTCCGTCATCCGGAACAACATAGGTGACGTTTTCGCCGATGACCCGGCTCTTATCCGCAGGGAGTTGATATTCAGTTGCCCGGGCTGTCAGCGCAGTTACCGCTAACAACAGCCCGCCCAGCAACGGGAGAATTCGTTTCATTCCAGATCCTCAGCTGATGGTATAAAAAAATACGTGGCCGTCTGCCGGCCACGCCAGGTAATATATTATTAGCAGAGTAAGTAAAAGGGAACGATGTTTTATCTCATTTGCTGCGTGTTTTGTATGATTGTTCTGACCATGGCGTTCAGTCCCTGAGTACGGGAGGGGGTCAGATGGACAGAAAGTGCCAGTTCCGAGAAGATGTGTGCGATATCCAGTTCACGGATTTCCGCCGGTAATTTTCCCTGATACAGCGCGATAACCAGCGCCACCAGGCCCTTAACGATAGCAGCGTCGCTGTCACCGGCGAACCAGACGCGCCCTTCCTCATCCTGCTGCATGATGATCCAGACCTGACTCTGACAGCCCGATATTTTATACTGCGGTTGCCGTTGTGCTTCTGTCAGTGCCGGTAACTTTTCTCCCAGCTCAATCAGATACAGATAACGTTCTTCCCAGTCATGGCAACGGGAGAAGTTGCGCAGTAATTTTGCCTGATCCGGCAACGAAATTTTCATCAGAATCCTTAACCCAGCAGTTTTGCGGTACGTTTCAGTGCGTCCGTCAGTATATCAATGTCTGCTTCGGTGGTGTAGAGCGCCAGTGAAGCACGGCACATGGCACTGACACCATAATGTGCCAGCAGCGGTTGTGCGCAGTGATGCCCTGTGCGGACAGCCACACCGTAACGATCCAGAAACGCACCGGTATCAAAGGCATGATGCTTACCGAGGTTAAAGGCGATCACCCCTTCCCGCTGTGCATTGCCGTACAGAATAATACCGGGAACCTCTGCCAGACGGGTCAGTGCATACTGCATGAGTGTGTGCTCATACGCGGCTATCTCCGCCATACCGGCAGCATTCAGATAATCCAGCGCGGCCCCCAGGCCGATAATCCCCTGAATATTCGGCGTACCCGCTTCGAAACGCCACGGTACATCCGCATATGTAATGCCGTTTGTCAGGCTGACATCCGCGATCATCGCACCGCCGCCTTCGCGCGGCGGCATCATATCCAGCAGGGATTTACGTCCCCACAAAATACCAATGCCGGTCGGTCCGTACAGTTTATGGCCGGAGAAGGCATAAAAATCGCAATCCAGCGCCTGCACATCCACCGGCTGATGCATCGCGCCCTGGGCGCCGTCCACCAGCACCGCCAGTTCACCCCCGGCGGCACGGCTCAGTTCCCGCGCCTGCGCAATAATCGCTTTCACCGGATTCACCGTACCAAGGACATTAGAGAGATGTGTAAAACTCAGCAGCCGGGTGCGGTTATCGATCAGTTCCGGCAGTTTGCTCAGGATCAGAGTACCGTCATCCGCCATCGGCAGCACACGGATCTCAATCCCTGCACTTTCCGCCAGCATATACCAGGGCACAATATTGGCGTGATGTTCCATCTCCGTAATAATGATGTTGTCACCATCATTGCAGAACGCACGGCCAAAGCTGTCCGCCACCAGATTGACAGCTTCTGTGGTACCTTTGACAAAGATAATTTCTTCCGTCTGCGGCGCGTTGATAAACGCCGCCGCTTTCTGACGCACCGCTTCCGTGGCGGCCGTTGCCTCTGCACTTAAGGTGTGAATGCCGCGGTGAACCGCGGCATAATGGTGAGCGGTAAAATCACTCACCGCATCAATCACCTGTTGTGGTTTCTGGGCACTGGCAGCGCTGTCAAGATAAACCAGCGGTTTGCCGTTCACCTCCCCGGCCAGCACCGGGAAGTCGGCCCGTAATTGCTGCACAGGATAACTCATGGCTGTTTATCCCCCTGATCCAGTGACTGACGGATACGTGCCATCACCACATCATTGAGAGACTCATCACTGACCGCATCGGTCAGTTCTGCCGCAAATGCGAGGATGATCATCTGCTTCGCGGCTTTTTCGGCGATCCCGCGGGTCCGCAGATAAAACAGCTGCTCCTCATCAATACGACCGACTGTCGCACCGTGGCTGCATTTCACATCATCCGCATAGATTTCCAGCTGCGGTTTGGTATCGATTTCCGCTTTCCGGCCCAGCAGCAGGTTATTATTGGTCATCTGACCGTCGGTTTTCAGCGCATGCGGTGCCACTTTGATCATGCCGTTAAACACCGCCCGGCTGTTGTCCATCACAATCGTTTTATGGCGCTGACGGCTTTCACAATACCCTTTGTTATGCTCCAGATACGTACGGGTATCAGCGATTTCACCATGTTTCGGCAGCACCAGACTGTTCATGGCCAGCACAATACCTTCGCCGTTAAGCTGCGTGCTGGTGTGATGCCGTGTCAGTTTGCCGCCGAGCAGAAAACTGGTGCTTTCGACACGGGCATGTGCAGCGATGACCAAATCATTATGGGCGAAATGGTACGCCTGCGGATTTTCAAACCCCAGTTTCAGGTGACGGAAATCACTGTTTTCACCAATCGCGGCAGTCATCCGTGCGCCGGTGAAATGCGCTGATTGCTCATCCGGGCTGATAAAATGCTCAATCACCGATACTGACGCATTCGCACCGATATCCAGGTGATAACGGCTGTGATTCATATTCAGCGCATCATTATGTGCCGTTGAGATATTGACGATATACAGGGGTTTTTCCGCCTGTGCACCCGCTTTTACACGGATCATCAGCGGTGACTGCGCCAGACTTTCGGTCAGATGCAGGAAAATCTCCCCGTTAACCGGCTCAGGAAATTCACTGCGATTATCCGCCACCGTCAATTCAAATACACCTGTATCCGTATCACTCCACTGCGGCGCAAAAACGCCGTCCGCCAGCACGATGCGGTATGCATTCAGTGAAGTCAGCACCGAGTCCGGTAACGCATTCAGTGTGCCGGTCTGCTGCTGATAATCAGCCGCCAGAAGCGCATCCAGAGAGGTATAGTGCCAGTCTTCCTGATGAAATGCCGGAAATCCGGTTTTTTGTGCCTGCTGCCAGTGCTGTGCCGCATGTCCGGACAGCGGGCGCTGTGCGACAAGCTGTCCGATCCGGCCCATCGCGGCCAAATTGCGCTCACTGACCTCACGGCGTTTCAGCGCACGTTCACTGTTGGTCAATAAGCCAGCCATATCCCTGCTCCTCCAGTTTTTTCGCCAGTGAAAAATCACCGGATTTAATAATTTTGCCCTGATACAGCACGTGAACAAAGTCCGGCTTTACATAATCCAGGATGCGCTGGTAGTGGGTAACAATAATAAAAGCACGATCCGGGCTGCGTAACTGGTTTACCCCGTTCGCCACGGTTTTCAGGGCATCGATATCCAGCCCGGAATCCGTTTCATCCAGAATACAGAGTGACGGCTCAAGAGCGGCCATTTGCAGGATATCGTTACGTTTTTTCTCACCGCCGGAGAACCCGACGTTCACGGCACGCGTCAGCAGATCCTGCGGCATATTCAGCAGTTCAATTTTATCTTCGATAAAATCCGCGAAATCAAAGCGATCCAGCGCCTCTTCACCGCGGTATTCGCGCACCGCATTCACTGCGGTTTGCAGGAAAAACTGGTTGCTCACACCCGGAATTTCCACCGGATACTGAAAAGCAAGGAAAATCCCTTCACCGGCACGGTCTTCCGGTGCCAGATCCAGCAGGTCTTTACCTTTAAATGTGACTGATCCGCTGTCAATTTCATATTCTTCCCGGCCGGCCAGTGTGGCAGACAGGGTGCTTTTACCGGAACCGTTCGGTCCCATAATGGCGTGGATTTCCCCCGGTTTCACATCCAGTGATAATCCTTTGAGGATTTCGTTACCTTCCACGCTGACATGCAAATCTTTTACGCTTAACATAATGTACTACTCCGTCCTGCCGGTTATCCCGCAGGCACTGATTCTGATGTATTAACCCACACTGTGTTCCAGGCTTATCGCCAGCAGTTTTTGCGCTTCAACGGCAAATTCCAGCGGCAATTCAGAGAACACATCTTTACAAAAACCATTAACAATCATTGAGATGGCATCATCTTCGCTGATCCCGCGCTGCAAGCAGTAAAACAGCTGATCTTCGCCGATACGCGAGGTGGTAGCCTCATGCTCCAGCTGCGCGCTGTTATTCATCACTTCCACATACGGGAACGTGTGCGCGCCGCACTCTGTGCCGATAAGCATCGAGTCACACTGGGTAAAGTTACGGGCGTTTTCCGCTCCCGGCAGTACCTTCACCAGCCCGCGGTAGCTGTTCTGACTTTTCCCGGCGGAAATCCCTTTCGAGATAATAGTGGATTTGGTATTACGGCCGATGTGGATCATCTTGGTGCCGGTGTCCGCCTGCTGTGTGCCGTTGGTCAGGGCAACAGAGAAAAATTCGCCGACTGAATTGTCCCCTTTGAGGATCACACTCGGGTATTTCCAGGTAATGGCCGAGCCGGTTTCAGACTGCGTCCACGACATTTTGGAATTTTCGCCCTCACACAGTGCCCGCTTAGTCACGAAGTTGAGTATCCCGCCTTCGGTATCACCACCGGAGAACCAGTTCTGCACTGTGGAATATTTGACTTCCGCATCTTTATGGATAATCACTTCCACAACAGCGGCATGCAGCTGGTAGGTATCACGTACCGGTGCGGAGCAGCCTTCGATATAACTGACGTAACTGCCTTCATCGGCGATCAGAATCGTGCGTTCGAACTGGCCGGTTTTGGCGGCATTGATACGGAAATAGGTGGATAATTCCATCGGGCACCGTACCCCTTTCGGGATATAGACAAATGTGCCGTCAGAAGCCACGGCCGCATTGAGTGCCGCAAAAAAGTTATCGTGGCTTGAAACCACGGTACCAAGGTATTTCTGCACCAGTTCCGGATAATCATGGATCGCTTCCCCGAACGAGCAGAAAATCACACCGTGTTTCTTCAGTTCATCACGGTAAGTCGTGGAAACGGAAACGGAGTCAAAAATCGCATCCACCGCCACTGCCTGCCCCTCACGGACCGGCACACCGAGTTTTTCAAATGCTTCTTCCACTTCACTGGTCAGGAAGCTGTCTGCCGGACTTTGCACCGCGCCCGGCTGTGAGCCGCAGGTATCATCACACGCACCGCATGACGGCGCGGAATAATAGCTGTAATCCTGATAATCCAGCTGCGGATACTTCGCTTTCAGCCAGTGTGGTTCTTCCATACCAAGCCAGTGCTGAAAAGCCTCCAGCCGGAAATTGAGCATCCACTCCGGTTCATTTCGTTTGGCGGAAATGGCGCGGATCACATTTTCATTGATCCCTTTTGCCAGTTCATCCGTGGCGACGTTAGTGAAGAAGCCCTCTTTATAGCGCCCGTCATTCAGCCAGGTCTGAACGTCTTCACCAATCTCTGCATTGCTCTGAGACATAATATGGCTTCGCTCTTAAACCCCGAAGCTTTCACCACACCCGCAGGCATGCTGAGCTTTCGGATTATTGAATTTAAATATCTGATTCAGCCCTTCACGGACAAAATCCACTTCAGTGCCATCAATAAACGGCATGGCTTTGCGCGGAACATACAGCCGGGCGCCATCGCGCTCAAACAGCATGTCGTCTGCATCCGCCTGATTAATCATTTCGAAAACATAACCAAACCCGGCACAACCGGACTGTTTGACACTCAGGCAAAGCCCGATACTGCCCGGGGTGTTATTCGTCAGTGTCACAATCTGTTTTGCAGCGGCCGCTGTCAGCGTGATCCCTGTCCAGTCATTATCATTCAGTGAAAAAGTTTCCACCGGGTTTGTGCTGTGTGTTGTCATTATTGACCTCATAAAATTCGACGGGAGCTCTCCGTAAACACCATGTTAATGATAATATTTCTCACTTCAACCACTTGCTTTGAAAGGATATTCCGATTATTGATTAAATAATAGACAAGCATATCAGACAGGCGTTATCATTTTTGAGCGAAAAGTGAATTAATTCATTGTTTGCAAAAGAGATTGTTTATCAATGATAAATGCTTATTACCGTACTGTTCAGTACATTGCTGATGGCACAAAAGGAATATTATAAATACGACTTTTACAGAGAGAAGCCGGCGCAACGTGATTCCGGGTGAAATTCACACTGCACCGGCTGAAATGTTACTCAGATGTTAGTTTCCGGTTCTGCGCAGAATGGCGGTGGTCAGCCGGGAGATACAGCACAAACGCTGCTGCTCATCAAAAATCTCTATCGACCAGACCTGCTGATTACGCCCGAGGTGTACCGCCTTACAATAACCGGTAACAATACCACTGCGCACCGCACGGACATGATTAGCATTAATCTCAACACCGACTACCGTTTCATCCCCTTCACTGCACAGATAACCGGCTACCGAGCCGAGACTTTCCGCCAGCACCACTGATGCCCCGCCGTGCAGCAGGCCATGCGGCTGTTTGGTCCGGTCATCAACCGGCATCACGGCGATCAGCTGTTCCGGCTCCACCGCTGTAAAGACAATGCCCAGATGACTGAGCATATTCCCTTCCGAGATGCGATTCAGTTCTGCCGGGGTTGCAGGTCGTTTCCATATCATTAATAAGCTCTCCGCGTCGTGTTTTTATCCTGCTGTCAGGATACCAGTGTCAGCAACGCCTGCAACGGGTGCAACATGACTTTACCTTCCATCCGTTTCACCTGGCTGCGGCAGGAGTATCCGGTGGTCAGGCAGCGTTCTGACGGCAGTGACTGATACGGCTGAGCCCAGGAGAGCTGATAGATCCCCTTTGAGCGCGCCAGATTGGGCATTTCATGGCCGTAGGTTCCCGCCATTCCGCAACAGCCGGTGCTGACGGATTGCAGTGACGCACCGAAACGGCTGAACAGATTCTGCCAGGTTTTCACGCTGTCCGGCAGCGCGGTGGACTCGGTACAGTGGCTGAACAGATACCAGGGGGGAGTATTCACACTGACATCGTTCACCGGCAGCGAATCCGCATATTCCGCCAGAAATTCATGGACTAACATTACGCGGAACTGCTGTTTTTCCGGCGGCAGCACCGTTTTGTATTCATCGCGGTAGCAGAGCACCAGTGCCGGATCGACACCCGCCATCGGGCAGCCGAGCCGGGCGACCCGGTTGAGAAAATCGGCGGTTTTGTTTGCTGTCCGGGCAAACCGGGCGAGAAAACCTTTAATATGCTGCGCTTTTCCGTTCGGACTGAACGGCAGCAGCACCGGCTGAAAACCCAGTTTTTCCGTCAGCGCGGCAAAGTCAGCCACCACTTTTGCATCAAAGTAGCTGGTGAACGGGTCCTGAACAATAAAGAGATAGCGCCCGGCACGCCGCTGCTCCTCACTCATGCTTTCCAGCATTTCCAGTGTGACGGAAACGGCTTTACTGCCCGCCAGCTGTTGTTTCAGTGACGGTGACGACAGCAGCGGTAAATCCGTCATACCCACTGTTTTTTCACTGAGTTTCTGTACCCACGGCTGTTTCAGGAAAAAGTTAAACACCTTCGGTGCTTTCGCCATCAGCGGTGCACCGGCTTCCACATTCGCCACCAGATGGTCACGCAGCGGGCGCAGATAGCGTCCGTGATACAGCGCCAGAAACCGGGCGCGAAATTCCGGCACATCGATTTTAATCGGGCATTGTGTAGAACAGGCTTTACAGGCCAGGCAGCCGGACATCGATTCCTTCACTTCATGGGAAAAATCATATTCTCCGCGTGATGCCCGCCGGGTATTGCCGATTTTCTCAATCAGTCCGCGAAGTGAAATACGGTTCTGCGGCACCGCCTGTGATAACAACGCAGGATCAGTACCCTGCTCCGCCAGCAGCCGAAGCCATTCACGCACCAGTCCGGCACGGCCTTTCGGTGAATGAAAGCGCGATTGTGTCACTTTCATTGACGGGCACATCGGGCTTTTGACATCAAAGTTAAAACACAATCCGTTACCGTTACAGTTCATCGCGCCGGAAAAAGTATTTCTGACCTCAGCGGGGATCGTTCTGTCATACGTACCGCGTTTAACTGCATCCACCTGCATCATCGGTGCATCACTGGTTAAAGGCGCACAGATTTTGCCGGGATTGAGCCGGTTTTCCGGGTCAAATGCCCCTTTGATACGACGCAGTTCGCGGTACAGCGTGTCACCGAAAAAAGCCTCACTGTACTGAGCCCGGAACCCTTTACCGTGCTCCCCCCACAGCAGGCCACCGTATTTGGCGGTCAGCGCGACGATATCATCGGAAATCTGCTTCATCAGCATTTCCTGTTCCGGTGAGCACATATCCAGTGCCGGACGCACATGCAATACGCCAGCATCCACATGGCCAAACATGCCGTATTCCAGATGATGACTGTCCAGCAGCGCACGGAATTCGGTGATGTAATCAGCCAGATGTTCCGGCGGCACACAGGTATCTTCGACAAACGGGATCGGTTTTGCCGCCCCTTTACTGTTACCGAGCAAACCCACCGCTTTCTTGCGCATTGCATAAATACGCTCAATACCACTCAGTTCACGGCAGACCTGATACCCAATCACACCCGCTTCATTATTTGCCATTAATGAATCCAGGCGTTCACACAGTGACGTAACCTGCCCGTCAATCAGCGCTTCATCATCACCGCAGAATTCAACGATATTCAGCCCCGACAGGGTTTTATCCGGCACATCCGTAATCAGCTCACTGACGGAATGCCAGACGATATCTTCCCGCGCCAGATTCAGTACTTTTGAATCCACAGTTTCCACTGACAGCGCCTGAGCCGCTACCATAAACGGCGCATTGCGCAGCGCGGAATCAAACGCATCATATTTGACATTCACCAGGCGGCGCACTTTCGGGATCGGCGTGATATTGAGTTTTGCCTCAGTGATCACCGCCAGTGTGCCTTCCGAGCCGGTCAGGATGCGGGTCAGATCAAAGGTCTGCATATCATCACTGAAGACATGACGCAGGTCATAACCGGTCAGAAAGCGGTTGAGCTTCGGAAAGCTGTCCAGTATGGTCTGCCGGTGAGTTTCGCAGCTTTCCAGCGTGGTGCGGTAAAGTTCCCCGGCCGCACTCTCCTCCTGCGCACAGCGCCGCGCCTCACTGACCGGCAGCGGCGCGGTATCCAGCAGATCACCGTTGAGCAGTACCGAACGCAGCCCCAGCACATGGTCAGACGTTTTGCCGTACACCAGTGAGCCCTGGCCGGAAGCATCGGTGTTAATCATCCCGCCGAGGGTGGCCCGGTTGGAGGTGGATAACTCCGGCGCGAAAAAATAGCCGTAAGGTTTCAGATACGCATTGAGCTGATCTTTAATCACACCCGCTTCCGCCCGTACCCAGCCCTGTTCCGGATTAATTTCCAGAATACGGTTCATATAGCGGGATAAATCGATAACCACCCCGTTATTCAGCGACTGACCATTGGTGCCCGTACCGCCGCCGCGCGGGGTAAAAGTAACCGACCGGTATTCATCCTGTGCGGCAAGACGCATCACCAGAATCACATCGGCGGTCGAACGCGGGAAAACGATTGCCTGAGGCAGAAGCTGATAAATACTGTTATCGGTAGCAAGTGTCAGGCGATCACCGTAGCGGGTGGTGGTATCACCGGTAAATCCGCTTTCATTGAGGGCGTGAATATAACGTTCAACCGCCGGGCTTACCTGAGGGGAGTGCGTTAATCGTGGGATCATTATCTGCGGCTCTTTTATCATAAATGGTCACATTGCAAATCTGACAATATAATTATGTGGTTAACTCTTCATTCTGATGCATGATTCATGAGAGAATATTCACCTTAACACACAATGTATTCATTTTGCGCCTGCAATAAAATAACGCAATATTTGCGCTCCTTTATCGGGAACAACCAGTTAATTCATTTACAAAGGGAAACTTATCCGTGGAAAAATCGCAACCGGGTTATGATTTACCTAAACTAATATTCGCCGTTGCAGCGATATCCATTCTCATTGCCGTTAGTTTCTGGGTATTAAGTCCGTTCCTTCCCGGCTTCATCTGGGCAGGTATGATAGTCATTGCCACCTGGCCGGTTTATACCGCTATCCGCCGCCGTGTCCGTAACAGCCGCTGGATCGCCGCATCCGTTATGGTCATGCTGATTATTCTGCTGTTTGTTTTTCCGCTGGCACTGCTGATTAACAGTATTGTCGAGAACAGTGAACCGCTGATGCGCTGGGTGAAATCCCCCGGGCAACTGACACTGCCGGAACTCTACTGGCTGGATTCTATCCCGGTTATCGGACCGAAACTGTTTGCCAGCTGGACAAGCCTGGTCGCCAGCGGCGGCAATGCCATGATGGCGAAAATCCAGCCCTATCTCGGACAGGGCGCGGCCTGGTTCCTGACACAGCTGCTGAGTGCAGGTAAGTTCCTGTTCCACCTGGCGATTATGCTGCTGTTCAGTGGCCTGCTCTACCTTCAGGGAGAAGAGGCTATGCGCGGCTTCCGCCATTTTGCCCTTCGTCTGGCCGGTATGCGCGGTGATGCCGCCGTACTGCTGGCTGCGATGTCTGTGCGTGCCGTCGCGCTGGGCGTCGTGGTAACCGCATTAACCCAGGCTATCATCGGCGGACTGGGACTGGGGCTGGCCGGTGTGCCGTTTGCCGCCATCCTGACAGTCCTTATCTTTATCTGCTGTGTGGCGCAGCTCGGTCCGCTGCTGATTATGATCCCGTCCGTCATTTATCTGTTCTGGACAGGTGATACCACCTGGGCGGTGGTGATGATTGTCTGGTCGGGCATTGTTGCCACCATGGATGGCGTGCTTCGCCCTTATCTCATTAAAATGGGGGCCGATTTGCCGATGATACTGATTCTGACCGGGGTTATCGGGGGGATGTTATCACTCGGCATGATCGGGCTCTTTATCGGCCCTGTCGTACTGGCCGTTTCCTATACCCTGTTGAAAGCATGGATGAATGATGTACCTAAGCCGTCAGACGATTTGACTGAGGTTCGCGCTTATATGGAAGAACAACTCTCGGAAAAAGAATAAGTTTTTAATCAAAGGTGCAGAAATGCACCTTTGATATATTTAATTAATTATTCAATTACTCTTCATAAATAACATTAATAATTTGAAATATTAATATACTTCAGTATGTCGTCACCCGACTTATTCCGCTTGCGGACAGAGGTTCTGAATATATTTCACTTATCTAACAATCAGTAAATATATATATTGAGACAATTCTTAATGCAGGCATATCTTAATTATTTTAATATATCAGCCATCAAGTAACGAATTAAAAGGTATTGTTATTCATTACAATGATACCTTCCGAATATAAATATTGCTGTGTGTAGTCTTTGCCTGTCAGCCCATGATAGGCTTTTTTTTTGCCTGTAATTCAGGATAGCTCATTTGGTTTTGTTTTGATTTGCCTTAAATGCGCTCAGACATTCTAACATTGAATGATAAAAAAAAGCCCGAAACAATCCGGGCTTTTAATCATTTAAAATGATTGAATCAGCAATTTTCTGCTAATGAAATCCAGGTTTTCACTACAGTATCCGGATTAAGAGAAACACTGTCGATCCCCTGCTCCATCAGCCAGGCGGCAAAATCCTGATGGTCGGATGGTCCCTGACCACAGATTCCCACATATTTATTACGTGCTTTCGCCGCTTTGATAGCCATCGACAGCAGGGCTTTCACCGCGTCATTACGCTCATCGAACAGCGTGGACACCACACCGGAGTCACGATCCAGACCCAGTGTCAGCTGAGTCATATCGTTGGAACCGATAGAGAAGCCGTCGAAATACTCAAGGAACTGATCTGCCAGCAGGGCATTGGACGGAATTTCACACATCATAATCAGACGCAGGCCGTTTTCGCCGCGTTTCAGACCATGAACCGCCAGCTCATTAACCACGGCTTCTGCCTGTGCCACCGTACGGACAAACGGAATCATCACTTCGACATTCGTCAGATCCATGTCATTACGCACACGCTTCACCGCTTCACATTCCAGCGCGAAACAGTCACGGAAATCATCATGCACATAACGGCCGGCACCACGGAAGCCCAGCATCGGGTTTTCTTCATCCGGCTCGTAAATATCCCCGCCGACCAGGTTGGCATATTCGTTAGATTTAAAGTCAGACAGACGCACAATGACTTTCTTCGGATAGAAAGCCGCCGCAATCGTGGCAATCCCTTCAACCAGGCGACCGATGTAAAACTCTACCGGATCATCATAGCCCTGCATCATGCTGCGGATTTCAGCCTGCAATTCCGGAGTCTGCTGATCAAATTCCAGCAGTGCACGCGGGTGCACACCAATCATACGGTTGATGATAAATTCCAGACGCGCCAGACCGACACCCTCATGCGGCAGACAGGCAAAGTCAAATGCACGGTCAGGGTTACCGACGTTCATCATGATTTTGGTGCCGACTTCCGGCATTGTGTCGATTTCGGAAGAGTGGATATCAAAATCCAGTTTGCCGCCATACACATAACCGGTATCTCCTTCAGAACAGGAAACCGTTACTTCCTGGCCTTCTTTCAGAAGCTCGGTGGCATCACCACAGCCGACAACTGCCGGAATACCCAGCTCACGGGCAATAATTGCCGCGTGACAGGTACGGCCGCCGCGGTTGGTCACAATCGCTGCCGCTTTCTTCATGATCGGTTCCCAGTCCGGGTCAGTCATATCAGTGACTAACACATCACCCGGCTGAATACGATCCATCTGGCTCAGATCATGAATAACTTTTACCGCACCGGCACCGATACGGTGACCGATTGCACGACCTTCGACCAGCACATTGCTCTGGCCGTTCAGCTGATAACGTTCCATCACCTGCTGATTGGAACGGACAGTTTCCGGACGCGCCTGTACGATATACAGCTTGCCGTTATTACCGTCTTTTGCCCACTCGATATCCATCGGACGACCGTAGTGTTTTTCAATGGTCACGGCCTGTTTTGCCAGTTCTTCCACTTCGCTGTCGGTCAGTGAGAAACGTTTGCATTTCTCCGCATCAACATCTTCAATGCGAACCTGTTTGCCGTGGCTGGTGTCATCCGCATAAACCATCTGGATTTTCTTGGAACCCATAGTACGGCGGACAATGGCCGGACGGCCTTTTTCCAGGGTTGGTTTGTGAACATAAAACTCATCCGGGTTTACCGCACCCTGCACCACCATTTCACCCAGCCCGTAAGCGGATGTGATAAAGACAACCTGATCAAAACCGGATTCGGTATCGATGGTGAACATCACACCGGACGATGCCAGGTCAGAACGCACCATGCGCTGAATACCGGCAGACAGTGCAACGCCGCGGTGGTCATAACCCTGATGCACACGATAGGAAATCGCGCGGTCATTAAATAATGAAGCAAATACGTGCTTGATAGCGACCATGATCGCATCAATACCCTGCACGTTTAAGAAGGTTTCCTGCTGTCCCGCGAAGGAGGCATCCGGCATATCTTCAGCCGTTGCGGAAGAACGCACAGCAAAAGATGCGCCTTTCTCGCCTTCGGACAGCTGTTCATATGCCAGGCGGATATCCTGTTCAAATTCAGCGGAGAACGGGGTATCGATTACCCATGCGCGGATCTGCGCACCTGCTTTCGCCAGCTGGTTGACATCGTCAATATCCGTTTTATCCAGCAGCTCATAAATGCGCTGGTTGACGCCACTTTGCTCAAGAAAGTCATTGAAGGCCTGTGCCGTGGTGGCAAAACCATTGGGAACAGACACGCCTAATCCGGAAAGATTGGTTATCATTTCGCCTAAAGACGCATTTTTACCACCGACACGGGGTACGTCATTCATACCTAATTGGTTATACCAAAGTACATTACACGGGGTTTGACCATTGTTGGACATTGCAAGCAATCCTTTTAACATTCAAAAGAAGGTAAAATCGGAAATACGGGCTCTGCTGAGCATCAGAAACAGATTATCACAATGTTTGTAAGAATATAGACAGGTGAATCGATCAACCCGATTACAATATTTTTTTATCCTTTATAATCATGTTTTAATTTATTTGTGCCGTTGCTCCGGATTATCGATTCAGCAAAAAACATAGGAAAATAAATAACATGTCTATCACAACCGGCTCATCTTCTGATACACAGAATAAAGAAACACGGAGTGTCTTCTTTATTTCTGACGGTACGGCAATTACGGCGGAAGTATTAGGTCATGCCGTATTGTCACAGTTCCCTATTGATATTATCGCTTACACGCTGCCTTTTGTGGCAACCGTGGAGCGTGCGCTGGAAATCAGACAAAAAATCGATACCATTTTTGAAACCACCGGATTACGTCCGCTGGTGTTCTACTCCATTATCTGTCAGGACGTGCGTGAGGCTATCACCGGCAGTCAGGGCTGCTGCCAGGATATTGTGCAGACCCTTGTCGCCCCGATTCAGAAAGAGATCCAAATGGAGCCGCAGCCGATATTCAACCGGACACACGGTTTATCCAAGCGCAATCTGAGCCAGTATGATGCCCGTATCGCCGCGATTGATTTCGCACTGGCGCATGATGACGGCGTTTCCCTGCGCAATATGGATCAGGCTCAGGTGATTCTGCTCGGCGTTTCCCGCTGCGGTAAAACCCCGACCAGTCTGTATCTGGCGATGCAGTTCGGTATCCAGGCCGCCAACTATCCGTTTACGGCGGATGATATGGATAATCTTCAGCTGCCCGCAGCCCTCAAACCGTATAATAAAAAGTTATTCGGTCTGACCATTGATCCCGAGCGCCTGGCCGCTATCCGGGAAGAGCGCCGGGAGAACAGCCGCTACGCCTCAATCCGTCAGTGCCGGATGGAGCTGGCAGAAGTCGAAGCACTCTACCGCAAACACAAAATCAGTTACCTCAATACCACTAACTATTCTGTCGAAGAGATATCGACAAAAATCATCGATTCTCTCGGATTAAACCGCCGCATGTTCTGACAGGCGGAAACGGTTAAGTGGATCATCTCACCCGGTGATCCGCTTTCTGCAATTGCATCTTGTAATCATCACGTTTTCGTTTATTGTGATCGGTATCACTGTGGTTTCACACAGCAACTGAACAAATTCAGAGACAGCATTAATCTATGGAAAAAACGGATGAACTGCGCACGCGGGCAATAGACAAACTGATTACCCCGTCTGCGCTGGCCGGTGAGTTTCCGGCCACAGAAGCAATAAACAAAAATGTGACAACGTCACGTAACCGCATTGAACGCATTTTAACCGGCGATGACCCGCGTCTGCTGGTGATTGTCGGCCCCTGCTCCGTGCATGATCCAATCGCCGCGCTGGACTACGCGCAGCGTCTGAGCGAACTGTTGCCTGCATACAGTTCACGCCTTGAAATCGTAATGCGTACCTATTTTGAAAAACCGCGTACGGTTGTCGGCTGGAAAGGCCTGATTTCAGATCCGCGTCTGGATAATTCCTGCCAGGTTAATGAAGGTATCCGCCTGGCCCGGAAACTGCTGATCGACGTTAACGCACTGAATGTCCCGACAGCCACTGAGTTTCTCGATATGGTCACCGGGCAGTATATTGCGGATCTGATCAGCTGGGGGGCTATCGGCGCCCGCACCACGGAAAGCCAGATCCACCGCGAAATGGCCTCGGCGCTCTCCTGCCCGGTCGGCTTTAAAAACGGGACGGACGGCAATATCAAAATTGCCATTGATGCCATTCGTGCCGCACAGGCCGGTCATATGTTTCTGTCTCCGGATAAAGACGGACAAATGACGATTTACCAGACCAGAGGTAACCCGTTCGGGCATATTATTATGCGCGGCGGCAAAACACCGAACTATTCTGCCGGTGATATTGCACATGCCTGTGACCAATTGCGCCAGTTTGATCTGCCGGAACATCTGATCATTGATTTCAGCCACGGCAACTGTCAGAAAATCCATCGCCGTCAGCTGGATGTTGCCCGTGATGTCGCACAGCAGATTAAAGACGGCTCCCGGGCTATCGCCGGTGTGATGGCCGAAAGCTTTATCCAGGAAGGCACTCAGAAACTGGTGAACCATAAAGCACCGGTTTACGGACAGTCGATTACTGATCCGTGCCTGAGCTGGTCTGACACCGTTACCATGCTGGATATTCTGGCTGATGCGGCAGATGCCCGCTTCTGTTAATCCGCTTCCTTTATTGTAAAACAGGATGCTTCCGCATCCTGTGAGATTGCTGACAACGCAGGATAAAACGTGGTTTTTCCTGCGTTGTGTTATCAGCCGAAAATCAATAAATTGATTTTCCTGGTTTATTCATCACCTGAAGTTATCATTCCCGCCCCATATAGTTGAGATACAGCTCACTTTTTCCGAGTAAATTCCCCCGCCGGACAAAAATCACTTGAACAGGTTCCGCCACCTGCTGATAATAATTCGCGAATGATAATTGATATCAAATAAAATCATATGACTGAAAATAATAAACATTTTCCCTTACCCTCACTTGCCGGGTATAACAACACAGCAACAGATAAAATCACGGTTATCAGCAGTGAGGCACTCCTGGGACCACAACAGCGCATTATCATCCGTCATCAGAATGAGGAATATCATCTGCGCCGCACAAAAAACGGAAAACTCATTCTGACCAAATAACATACAGGCCAGCCACCTGCATCCTTAAGGCAGCCAGCTTACTTTTTGACATTGATTATCCGGTCTGCGCCCGTCCGGCGCCGATCACGAAAAAGTAAGGATCTGCCATGCACAACGAAACACTTTCCCGCTATCTCGCCCTGAAAGAACAGGGACATCTTATTCATGCCCGTGATATTGCCGCAGCCATGGCAATATCCGAGGCGGAACTGGCACACTGCCGGGCCGGTTATGATGCCTGCCGTCTTACACCGGATATCCCCGCTATTTTTCGTGTACTGGCCACCGCAGGGGAGCTCAGAGGTATCACCCGTAATGACCATGCTGTTCATGAGCATTCCGGTACCTATGATAATGCGGAATTCGGGGAACACGCCTGCCTGCTGCTTAACCCGTACGGGCTGGATTTACGCTTCTTCCTGTCGCAGTGGCAGACGGTATTTGCATTTGCGGAAAATACCCAGCGCGGCCTGCGGCACAGTCTTCAGTTTTTTGATCGTCACGGTGATGCTGTCCACAAGATTTATACTACCGGCAATACCGATATGGGTGTCTGGCACTACCTGACAGCACAGTTTGCCGCATATGATAACCCGCCGGTTATCCCGGAACCGGCGGTCATTCCTGCGCAGGCATCACTGACACCGGAACAGCAGGCCGAATTTACCCGCCACTGGCAGAAAATGACCGATGTTCACCAGTTTTTTGTCCTGCTTAAAAAGTTTAATATCAGCCGCTTACAGGCATTCCGTTGTGTGGATAACACACTGGCACAGCGGGTGGACAACAGTGCGTTATCACGACTGCTGGCACAGTGCACTGAAAAGCAGAATGATATTATGATCTTTGTCGCCAACCGCGGGTGTGTGCAGATTTTCACGGGTGCCGTTGCACGGTCGGAGCCGTATATCAGCCCCCGCGACGGACAGCACTGGATCAATATCTTCAATCCGTCGTTCACCCTCCATCTGATCGAATCCGCCATTGCAGAATCCTGGATAACCCGTAAACCCACCAAAGACGGTGTTGTTACCAGTCTGGAATTATTTGACAAGAACGGTCAGGCCATCGCGCAATTGTTCGGGCAGCGCACTGAAGGCCGGCCGGAACAAACCGTCTGGCTCACTCAGGTTAACGCGTTACTGACAGACAGCAGCGGTGAGGCAGCCGCATGAAAAAATATGTACTGATCCTGTTATTCTGCCTTTGTCCCTCTGTGCTCAGTGCACAGGGCGGCATTATCACTCTCGGCGGTGATGTGACAGAGATTGTCTTTGCACTCGGTGCCGGTGACCGGGTGATTGCCCGCGATACCACCAGCGAACATCCTCCTGCAGTTCAGCAATTACCGGATGTCGGCTATTTGCGGCTGCTGAATGCGGAGGGGTTACTGTCACTTCAGCCCGCGATGATCCTCGCCAGTGAACTGGCATATCCCTCTGCTGTATTATCTCAGGTCAGTGCCGCGGGTATTCCGGTTATTACCGTGAGCGCAGCCGCCGGGCTTCCGTCCATAGCCGTAAAGGTCACGCAGATTGCAGAGGCGCTGGCTTTACAATCCGCAGCAGCCGCACTGACTGATGAAATTAACCGTAAACTGGATGCCGTACCACAAACACCACTGGCGGTTAATGTTCTGTTTCTGCTCAGCCACACCGGTACCTCACCACTGGCAGCCGGTACAGATACCGCCGCTGACATGCTTATCCGCAGCGCAGGCGGGCAAAATGCCGCCGCCTCTTTCCGGCGTTACCGCCCGCTTTCCGCAGAAGGTATGATTGCTGCCCGCCCTGACTTAGTCGTGATCACCCGCAGTGGCCTGGCCTCCATCGGCAGCACCGATATGCTGTGGCAGTTACCGGGACTGGCTCAGACACCAGCGGGAGAACATCAGCGGGTGCTTGTGGCTGATGATATGGGGTTTCTCGGCTTCGGATTACAGACCCCGGAAACGCTGTACCAGTTACGTAAAGCGATGGAGGCAGCCGCTGTATTATGAGTAATCAACCCGGTTTTCACCTGCGCCACCTGTGCCTCTGTTTTATGCTGATGGTGATGATATTTACCGCCATGAACACCGGCGGATTGCCGGTTTCCGTCAGTGCATACCTGCGCGGGGAAATCACGCAGCAGCTCTGGCAAATCTGGTTAACGGTCCGTCTGCCGCGGATTGTGCTGGCCGTTCTGGCGGGCATGGCTCTGGCAACAGCAGGGGTATTATTGCAGGGGCTGTTCCGTAATCCGCTGGCAGACCCCGGCTTACTCGGGATCAGCAGCGGTGCTGCCGTTGCGGTAGCACTGGGGATTGTCTTTATTGCACCTTATCTGAGCGGTCCGGTCGCACTATACCTGCATATTTTTACCGCATTCAGCGGCGCGCTTTGCGTCAGCGGCCTGATTTTTCTGCTTAACCGCCGCCGTCAGCCACTACTGCGCCTGCTGCTGTGCGGTATTGCCGTCAATGCCATCAGCATGTCCTTTGTCGGTGTACTCAATTATCTGAGTGATGATAAAGAATTACGCCAGTTTTCACTCTGGATGATGGGTAACACCGGGCATATCAGCTGGGTGTTGTTACTACCCGCAATCGGACTGGCTCTTCCGGTTTTTTGTGCCGCGTTTCTGCTGTCACGTCCGCTGGATATGATCCAATTGGGAGAAGAAGAAGCACATTATGCAGGGGTCAATGTCCGCCGGATACAACAATATGTACTGCTGGTCAGTGCACTGCTCACCGGTATTGCTGTCGCGCTGTGCGGGATTATCGGTTTTATCGGCCTGGTTATCCCTCACCTGATGCGTATGATTTTCGGCTGGCATCATCGTCTTCTGCTGGTGACATCCGCTCTTGGCGGCGCGCTGCTGTTATTGCTCTCTGATACGCTCGCCCGCACACTGGCTGTACCGGCGGAAATTCCGGTCGGGCTTCTGACCGGATTACTCGGTGCACCTTATTTTCTCTGGCTGGTTTTCTCTGTGAAGGAATGATATGTCACCTATAACCCCGAATACCCTGCCACCCGTTCTGGATGCAGAAAATATCTGTTTCTCCCGCGGCGGACAACCGGTGATCAGTGATATATCCCTGACATTGCACTGCGGAACGGTCACGGCCATCAGCGGCCCGAATGGCGCGGGGAAATCAACACTTCTTCGCTTACTCAGCGGTTATTATCCCTGTGACAGCGGACAGATTCTGCTGCGCGGAAAACCCATATCCTCATGGTCTTCTGAAGCGCTGGCACAGATCAGAGCGGTAATGACACAACAAAGTGTTATCTCTGCCCCTTTTCTGGTCAGGGATATTATCGCCCTCGGGGATTTATGCAGTCCGTTTACCCGCCGGGAAACCATTGATGAGGTGATACACCTGACAGCCTGTGAATCATTGCTGGAGAAGCGCTGGTATCAGCTTTCCGGTGGAGAGCAACAGCGGGTTCATCTGGCACGGGCGCTGATGCAACTGAACCCCTGTTTACCGATCCCCCGCCTGTTATTGCTGGATGAACCGACCTCCGCTCTGGATCTTCACCACCAGCAACGCCTGATGCGAATGCTGAAAAAACGGGTAAGCACAACCTCTCTGGCCGTCTGCTGCATTCTGCATGACCTGAATCTCGCCTCTTTATATGCGGATCACATCATAATGCTGGATAACGGACGCGTTATCAGCCGGGGAACACCCGCCGACGTATTACAACAATCCGTACTGACGGAAACCTATCAGGTAAATCTGATAACGCTCCGCCATCCGCTGACCGGCAATAACGCTGTGTTACTTGCGCCTTAATGCCCTTCACTTTTTGCCGTAACACGTTGTTTGCGGCAAAAAGTGATTGCTGAAAGCAGGCATAACGTATATCCGAGCAACTCACAGCCTTCTTCAGCCAGATTTTTTACCAGCCGGTTAAAATCATCGCCCATCATACCGCGCCATAAAATTCCCATACCAAACAGACGGGAAAATACCAGTACCACCAGCAAACCCGTGACCATCATGCCGTACGACGGATGAGAGACAAAACGGTACAATCCGTTGATCGCAGTCCGCGGATGCAGGAATGCATAAAGGATCGCAGCCAGTGAGACCGGAACGGCAAACCAGAACCACGCGCCGTGAGAAATATAATCAAAAATCTGATCCAATTCTCTGATCAGCATACTGGCAAAAAAACCGGCAATCAGGAAAAACCCCGCCCTGTCCTCCGGCTCCCGCAATCCTTTGCGGAAAAACAGTACAATCACTGCCAGCAACATCACCTCAGCGACAATTTCTGTCACCGAGTCTTCACCCAAATCATTCTTAAGAACTAAAATATCGATAAACAACAGACTGGTGCTGGCAGCCATGATCAGCGCCAGCATAAAAAAACGTCCCATTGCCCCGAAAAGAAACCGAAATTGCTGTGACATAAGTATCCTGAATTATATTTGTAATCGGCAGATTCTATCGATTATGAAATCAGAATTGGTGACATATGGTGCTATCTGCTGGCGGTAAAACAATAGGTTTCATCTATTGGTCTGATAATGATTCTCAATCATGAAAGGCACGATTTGCCTACACAATTCTTGGAAAATTCATAAAATACGGTTAATAACATATGTGATTATTAGAATTTATAGATTGTAAGCCCGATATTGGGAGGTGAACATGTCAGAAAGTGTAGTTAACGATATTATCAAATGGCTGGAAACCCAGTTACAGCGCAATGAAGGGATCAAGATTGATACGATTGCGGATAAGAGCGGTTATTCAAAATGGCATCTCCAGCGTATTTTCAAAGATATTAAGGGATGCACATTAGGTGAGTATGTCCGTAAGCGCCGCCTGCTGGAAGCAGCGAAGTCTCTGCGCGATAACGATATGTCTATTCTGGACATCGCGTTACAGTATGGTTTCAGCTCACAGGCAACATTTACCCGTATCTTTAAAAAACATTTCAACACCACACCGGCAAAATTCCGTGACCACGGCCAGCTGCCGGAACCCCGCTGTTTTATGGAATGTGGTTCACACTAAGAATCTGAAAAGTATCCCCGTCTGCCACAAACGCCGGACGGGGATATTTTTTTATTTAAGTTCTGTTACCAGCCAATCCCGCAACTGCACCAGCTCGCTGTGCATATCCGGATAACCGGTAATCAGGCCGGAGAAGACAGCCTTCACCGCAGCAGCACTGTATTGCTGGCCTGTCAGCAACTGTGCCAGTTGTTCCAGCGGTGCCGGGTCGAGACTGTCAGTAAAAATCTGTGCCCGGCTGATAATGCCCCGCTCCACATCGAAATGCAGCTCAATACCCCCCCACTTAAAGCGGGTATCCAGCAGATGACTGAAAGCCGGTGCATTACCAAAATTCCAGTCCCAGCTGCTTTGTCTGGCAAATGTCTCTGCAAATCCGGGTAAATCGGGAAGTGAATCCGGAGAAATCCGTTCTTCCTGTACCGTCTCGCCGTAATAATCAAAAAATGCGGCTTTAATCGATTCGCAGACCTGCTCATGGTCAATTCCCGGCACAATTTCCGCCAGATTAGTGACCCGTGAACGGACAGAAGTGATCCCTTTGGCCTGCAGTTTTTTCGGGTCCGGATTGAGGTAATCCGCCAGACGGCTCAGGTCTGCATTAATTAACACGGTGCCGTGGTGGAAACCGCGATCTTTGGTTTCACGATACGCCGAGCCGGAAATTTTCCGCTCACCATCTTCACTGTTGACCACCAGATCATTACGGCCGGATGCCGACACCGAAATCCCGAGCCGGGATAACCCGTCAAGAATAATATTGGTCGAAACCGTTTTATCATATTCCGGTTTCCCGGCCATAAAGGTGAAATTTGTATTTCCCATATCATGGAATACCGCCCCGCCGCCGCTGCTGCGCCGGGCTAATTTAATATGATCGGATTCCATTTTGCGGGTATTGCATTCCTTCCACGGATTTTGTGCCCGGCCGATAACGACAGTGTCATTATTACGCCATAAAAATAATACGCGCTGGTCAGCGGGCATTTGACGGAAAATACACTCTTCAACGGCAAGGTTGAACCACGGATCGCAGGAATCAGAAATAAAAAGACGAAGTGACGACATAGTGTTCCCCGGAAAAAATAGGCTGCCGTTAAGATAGCATATTTATCCGGGTAATTTTAAAGCCTGCGCGCCTGCCAGAAGACTTTTTTCCAGTAAACGTTATCAAGACTGGAACGCATCACGCCCTTACTGGTCGAGGCGTGAATAAAGGCGCGGTCAGAATCATAAATACCGACGTGTAACCCGTTTTCGCCACCGCCGGTTTTAAAAAATACCAGGTCGCCGGGTTGTAAATCTTCAGCATCAATCCGGGTACCGTATGTTGTCTGGGCTTTGGTGGTACGCGGGAGTGAAATCGCAAAGCGGTCGTTAAATGTCCGGTAAACAAAACCGGAACAATCGATACCGTTTATATCCATTCCGCCATAATGGTAAGGCGTACCGTACCATTGCGATAATTGTTCCCGCAATTGGGCGATAACCATAATCGGATCTGATAACTCCGTTTTGATCGGAGGTGCATGATATTTACGCGGTGTCGATGAACAGCCGACAACGGCTAATACACAAATAAAAAGCAGAGAGCGGAATATCATTTTCATTGTATTATCCCCGGTACAGCTGACCTTCAACCCGCATTACTGTATTAATATCTGCGGGTGAAAGTCAATATTTGGCGTATTTCACCTGGTATTACGGCATTTTCCGGTAATAAAGTAATGTCAGATTATCGTCAGTGATAAATTCATCCGCAGGAGAAACATCATTTTCATCCACCCCGTGACGGTCACGCAGGATCAATGCAACATCACCGGTTTTACGGGCATTTTCCAGCCAGGATTCAAAATTCTCATGGCTGATAAACTTTGATTTGGCATCCGGATATAAATCACTCAGCCCGTACTTCAGCTCTCCCGGACGATCGAACATATAAATATCACTGCGCTGTAATTCCCAGGCTGCTGATGTTCCGACCCCGACACTGTTGACCAGAATATAACGGGCATCCTTCAGCAGTGCGATATTATTCTGAATAAAAATCTGCGGTAAATTCGCCCGTTCCGTTCTGGCCGGTAACAGTGAACTGACCGACAGACTGATAGCAACAGTACAAAATGCCGCCAGCAGCCAGTAGCGGCACCCTTTTATCAGAGTAACCACCGACACCGCAATCCAGAACAGAAAAATTGCAATGGCGCCGGTGAATTTACCCCGTTCAGCAGCAGAATAAACCAGCGTATTTTCCAGATTATTGATCACCAGGAGCGCAATGACCGCGCAACAGCCGAAAATAATATTAATCACCGCATTCAGTTTAAATACGGTAACAGCCTGTTTCTTTATCAATGTATGAATATAAGCTGCCATCAGAATAGTCAGCGGCGCAATGACCGGCAGAATATAGGTCAGTAATTTACCTTTGGCGATACTGAAAAATAAGAACGGCAATACGGTCCAGCACAGCAGGAAAAATAACGGTTTATTTTCCCGGCGCTGCTGCCAGCCCTGTTTTAATGCCCCGAATAAAAAACCGCTCCAGGGTAATACACCAGCAAACAAAATCGGGATGAAAAACCAGAACGGAGAGAGATTTTGTGCCTCTTTGCTCATAAAGCGCTGTAAATGCTCAACCACCACAAAATAACGCCAGAAATCCGGCTCGGCATGATACACCGCAATTGCCCACGGCAGTGTGATAAGTCCGGCCGCCGCAATCCCCGTCCAGCAATAACAGAGCATTGTTTTTAAACGGCGGTAGAAAATATGTACCGGGATCAGCGCAATAACCGGTAATACCAGAGCCAGAAATCCTTTTGTCATCAGCGCCATACCACAGGCCAGCCCGAAGGCAACCCAGTACCCCAGCAACGCACCGCGCGTCTGCGCTGTTGTCAGCCCGTAACTGAGATAAATCACCAGAGTGATCCACATCGTCAGAATCGGATCCAGCGTGCTGTATGTGCCGAGCGCCAGTACCAGTAACATACTGGCATACAGGAACGCAGCCGTGCGGGCAATCACCTTTTCGTCCCACATTTTCATTGCCAGCCGGTAAACCAGCAATGTACTGACCATGGTTGAGAAAAGAACACCAAAACGGACAGCGAACTGAGTATGCCCGAACAGCATCTGACTGATATTATTCACCCAGTAACCCGCCACCGGTTTTTCAAAATAGCGGATATCCAGCAGGTGAGGCACAACCCAGTTACCATCAGCCAGCATTTCCCGGCTGATTTCAGCATAACGGGTTTCATCAGGCTGCCATAATGCCCGGAATTCCAGAGGTAAAAAATAGGTTACAGCAATAAACAACAGGAATAATACAGTCCACATTGCAGCTGACGGATACGCCACACTAAACACGGACTTACGGCTGGTAATGTCCAATATCACCTCCGGACAAAGATACGATCTGATAACAATAAGGTAATCATCTCTGTTACTTCCATTAAGACCCGGGTATGAGGAAATAATTCACGGTGTAACAGGATATTTTGTTTATACAACAAAGAAAAAACGGAGGGATTAATACAGGCTTAACTGTTTAATGACGGCTTAATAAAACACTAAGCCGTATTATGATTATACGGCGGGTTTTTCTTTACTGTGGATCAGGCGCACACCAAACAGAATAAAAATAATACCGATACTTTTAATCAGCGAGACACCTTCATTAAACCAGGGCAGGAATGCCGCCAGCAGATAGACAAATACATAACTCAGGCTGATAAGCGGATAAGCTTTATTGAGCGGCAAATCCCGCAGTGCAAGCAGCCAGCACACCATCGACAGGACATACCCGGCCAACCCGGCGAACACGATAGCAAACGGCTGCCATTGCGATAACAGCAGGCGGATATCCAGCCACTGTGAACTCAGCGCAATATCCGGTAATTGCGTCACACCCAGTTTCAGCAGCAATTGCGCTGCGGTAACAAACAGTACACTGCCGAGTACCCAGAGATATCCGCGCATCAGTGTCCGGCTCCCATCAGAATCACGCCGGTGACAATCGCGGCCACACCGCACCAGTGTTTACGGGTCACCCGCTCACCATATAAAAACTGAGCGACCAGCGTAACCACCACAAAATTGATACTCAGCATAGGATAGGCAATATTCAGCGGCATCACCTGCAATAACTTCAGCCACAGCAGCATCCCCAGGCCAAGCAGAAATACCGCCAGTGCCAGCCAGTACAGGCCTCTGCGCTTCGCATTTTCCTGCGCGGCCTGCCAGACATCCACAGCCTGCTTTTGACAGATCTGGCCGCCGCAGGTGAGAAAACTCACAATAATCAGTAAGACGATTTGCCCGAACACCATCACACCTTATGGCTGTTTATCGTAGATATAGAGCGTCATCCGGCTGTTTTCGGTACGCTTATCTGCCGGCGGCAGTTTGGCATCGTAGGTATCATTTTTATCTGTTACCAGCAGTGCGACCTGCCCCTTTTTGCGGGTTTCCGCCAGCCATTCTGCGAAATTTGCATCTTTCAGAAGGCGGTATTCACTGTCCGGATATTTCAGACCGTAAGTCAGCTCACCGGAATTATTCAGCAGATAAATGTCGCCGCGTTTCAGTTCCCACGCCAGCCCGGCACCAATACCGACACTGTTACTGACAATAAACGGGCTCTTTTCCAGATCAGCCATATTCTGGCGGATAAAGTGCTGCGGCAGTTTTGAGTCCACTGAGCGATCCGGCACCGCGCTGCCGAAGATCAAACTGACCACCAGCGAACAGGAAGCTGCCCACAGCCAGTGTTTTGCTTTCAGTAAATAACAGAGATAGCCGATGATGCCCCAGATAGTAAAGGCGACAATGCCCAGCACCACTTTGGACCATTCATCCGGCTGATAAATCGGTTTTTTGACCAGATAACTGGCCACGATCAATCCGGCGACAGCGACAGCACCAAAAGCCAGATTCAGAATACCGTTCGCCTGTAACGCCCGCATCCGGTGTTTGCGGACACAGTCAACGCCGTATTTGGCGATCATTACCGCCAGAGGCGCCATCAGCGGCAGCATGTAAGTCGGCAGTTTTCCTTTGGCAATACTGAACAGCAGGAACGGGGCAACAAACCAGCAGAACAGGAAGAACATCGGCGGATTATTACGCCGCTCTTTCCAGCCTTTGGACAATGCTCCCGGCAGCAGCGCCAGCCACGGCAGACAGCCGAGCAGGATCACCGGAATGTAATACCAGACCGGCGAGGCGTGCTGGGCATCTTCACCGGAGAAACGCTGGAAATGCTCCACCACAATAAAATAGCGCCAGTAATCCGGCTCCTGCTGATGCACCGCTATCGCCCACGGCAGGCTGATCAGTACAGCACAGATCACGGCCAGCGGACCGAACTTCAGTAATTCAGTAAAACGCCGCTGGTACAGCATGACCGGCAGCATCGCCACCACCGGAATAGCCAGTGCGAGAAAGCCTTTGGTCATAAACCCCATACCGCAGGACAAACCCAGCAGGCACCAGGAGGTTATCCTGGTTTTCAGATTTTCAGCTTTCAGTGCTCTGAAGCTGAAAGCCATCGAGGCCACCACCCACATAGCAAACATCGGGTCAAGCACACTGTATGTGCCGACACTGAATACCAGAAACATGGAGATAAAGACCAGCGACGCAACAAACGCGGTATGGCGGTTGCGCCACATCAGCAGAGTCATCCAGTAAACCAGCAGCGTGCTGATAAGGATACTGAATACGGAGCCGGCACGGACAGCAAAATTGGTATGACCGAAGACCAGCTGGCTGATGTTATTCACCCAGTAACCGGCCACCGGCTTTTCAAAATAACGCAGATCGAGTAATTTGGGGACAATCCAGTCGCCCTGTGTCACCATTTCACGGCTGATTTCCGCATACCGGGTTTCATCCGGATGCCAGAGCAGACGATCATTGATAGGGAAAAGGTAAGTTAACACGAAAAAAAGAGCCAGCAGAAAGGCTCCGATTTTACTCGCCCGGTTATTCAGCATGCAATGCTATCCCTCTTGTTGGCAGCCCAGCCACCCTTCCCGGCCGGGGAAATCCCCCCGGACCACTTTGCCTGTCGGTAATGTTGATAAATCAGACGGCAGCAGTTCACTGAGCGGACAAAAGCGGAAATCCTCATTTTTAATCCGTTCCAGTAATGCTTCAAACTGCGCGGCTTTGGACATCCCCTCCACTTCTGTGTGGATAGTATAGACCGGCACGCCCTGATCCCGTCTGATGGCATCGAGGATAAAGTCGTTAAAATCCGCATCAGCCACCTGCGGCCCAACCACTTCATCATAGGTCGGCAGTGTAACAGGAATCTGCACGGTTCCGGTAGTCCCGTCTGCAAGAAGCGGACGAAACGGATGCGTCCCCCGGCAATCACTGTTATATGCAAAACCAAATGCCTGCTTGGCTTCAATCACCCGTTCATCCGCACGCCAGCCCGCAACCGCGGAGCACTGCACCGGCTGTCCGGTGGCCTGTGATAACGCATCTGTACCCAGGCGGATCTGTTCGGTGATTTGTTCCGGTGTCCAGCGGCCGATTTTTGCCTGCCAGCCCTGGTGATCCCAGGCGTGCAAACCGACTTCATGACCGGCATCCAGCGTCTGCTTCATCAGATACCCCAGGTCACGGGCAATTTTCTTACCCGGCCATGCCGTACCGGCCAGCAGAATATCAAGGCCATACAATGAAGCCGCATTGGAGCGCAGCATTTTCCACAGAAACTTAGGACGCAAAAGGCGCCACAAGTGACGCCCCATATTATCCGGCCCGACGCTGAAGAAAAAACTGGCTTTAATATCGTGCTGCGCAAATACCTTCAGTAACTGCGGCACACCTTCCAGTGTGCCGCGGTAGGTATCCACGTCAACCCGCAGGCCGACATTTCTCATTACTCGTCATTCCTCAGCTCTTCAACCGCACCGCGCAGGAAGAAATCGAGTGTTTCTTCCACAGTCTGGCGGGTGTCGATAGTCGGTTTCCAGTCCAGTAAACGTTCCGCGTTTTTAATGCTTGGTTTACGGTGTTCCACATCCTGGTAACCTTTGCCGTAATAGGTGCTGCTTTCGATTTTACGGAAGCCGGCAAACGGCGGGAAGTTGTCACGCAGCGGATGTTTTTCGAAGCAGTCGAGCAGCATTTCTGCCAGTTCGCGGATACTCGCTTCGTTCACCGGGTTACCGATGTTGATAATCTGACCGTCACATTTACCGTCACGGTTTTCAATGATACGGAACAGGGCTTCGATACCGTCATGGATATCAGTGAAGCAGCGTTTCTGCTCACCACCGTCAACCAGTTTAATCGGTGACCCTTCCACCAGGTTCAGGATCAGCTGTGTGATAGCACGGGAGCTGCCGATACGCGCGGAGTTCAGGCTGTCCAGACGCGGTCCCATCCAGTTGAACGGACGGAACAGTGTGAATTTCAGACCTTCTTTCGCACCGTATGCCCAGATAACCCGGTCAAGCAGCTGTTTGGAGACAGAGTAAATCCAGCGCTGTTTATTGATAGGGCCGACGATCAGACGTGAATTGTCTTCGTCGAACTCTTTGTCATCACACATGCCGTACACTTCGGAAGTGGACGGGAAGATGATCCGTTTGTTGTATTTCGCACAGTAACGGACGATTTTCAGGTTTTCTTCGAAGTCCAGCTCGAACACACGCAGCGGGTTACGGGTGTATTCGATTGGCGTGGCGATTGCCACCAGCGGCAGAATGACGTCACATTTTTTGATGTGATACTCAATCCACTCGGTGTGGATGCTGACATCCCCTTCGATAAAGTGGAAACGCTCATCACCGATAAAACGGTCAATCGCGGAAGAACTGATATCCATACCGTAGATATCATAGTTGCCGTCTTCCAGCAGACGTTCGGTCAGATGGTTACCGATGAAACCGTTCACACCCAGGATCAGAACACGCTTACGGCGGGCAACCTGAGCAGTGGCTTTCGGTCCGACGCGGACATCGGTCACAATGCCCATTTCCGCTGCCAGACGGGTACCCTGCACATACAGGCCGGATTCGCCCTGACCGCTGATCACTTCCAGCGCGCCGTTTCCGCAGGCAATCACCAGCGGTTCGGCAGAAATAACGGTTCCCGGACGCTTGCCTTTGTTGTCAGCCAGCACGCGGCTGCGCCAGATGATCATTTTGCGCTCACCCAGGAAAGTGAATGCGCCCGGATACGGTTCTGTCACTGCACGGACCAGGTTGTGGATCTGTGCAGCAGACTGGTTCCAGTCAATCAGGCCATCTTCCGCGCAACGGCGGCCGAAATACGTTGCCTGAGATTCATCCTGCGCGGTGGTTTTGTAAGTACCGGCCTCAATCAGCGGTAATGTTTTATTCAGCAGGATTTCTGCCGCTTCACGGACTTTACCGTGAACAATCAGAGAAGTGTCATCCGCACCGATAGTGACTTTTTCCTGCGCAACGATATCACCGGCATCCGCTTTAGCGACCATTTTGTGCAGAGTGACACCGGTTTCGGTTTCACCGTTGAGAACAGCCCAGTTGATTGGCGCGCGGCCGCGGTATTTCGGCAGCAGAGAACCGTGCAGGTTGAATGCGCCTTTCGGTGCCAGCGCCAGAATGTCTTCGCTCAGCATATCGCGGTAGTAGAAAGAGAAAATAACATCCGGTTTCAGCTCACGGATGCGATCCACCCACAGCGGGTGGTTAACGTTTTCAGGGGCATAAACCGGCAGTTCCATGTCCGCGCTGACGCGGGCTACCGATGAAAAGAAATGGTTTTCACCCGGGTCGTCCGTATGGGTAAAGACGGCCTGAATATCAAAGCCCGCTTGTTTCAGGGCCTTCAATCCGACACAACCAATATCATGGTAGGCAAATACGATTGCTTTCATTAGTTTTTTTCCTGATTTTCAGTTTCACTGGTCTCTTTCGCCTGAGCGCCGACCACTTTTTGAATAAAATACCGGGGACGTGCACGAACATCGTTATAAATCCGCCCGATATATTCCCCGAGCAGACCCATTGCCACGAATTGTGCGCCGATAAACATGAATAAGATAGCGAACAGGGTAAACACCCCTTCTGCCGCCCACAGCGCGCCGAAGGCCACGCGCAGGATAATCAGTAACAGCGCCAGCAGGAAACCGGACGCGGCTATGATACTGCCGACGATGCTTAACAGACGCAGCGGTGCGGTCGTCAGGCAGGTCAGCAGGTCATACATCAGATTGATCAGTTTAAGGAAACTGTATTTTGAATCGCCGAATTCACGCTCGGCGTGTTTAACATCAATTTCAATCGTTTTACGGGCAAACGTGTTCGCCAGAATCGGGATAAATGTACTGCGCTCATGGCACTGTAACATGGCGTCAATGATATGACGGCGATAGGCACGCAGCATGCAGCCGTAATCACCCATGGCACTGCCGGTTGCGGCGATGATCATTTTGTTGATCATTTTTGAGGCGGTTTTACGGAACCAGGAGTCCTGACGGTTTGCACGGCGTGTACCGACCACGTCATAACCCTCTTCCGCTTTCTCAACCAGGCGCGGAATTTCTTCCGGCGGATTCTGTAAATCCGCATCCATGGTGATCACCAGATCACCGTCCGCCTGTCTGAATCCGGCCATAATCGCAGAGTGCTGGCCGTAGTTACGGTTCAGCAGAACAGCAACCACATGGTTTTCAGGAATTTCCGCCGCCTGTGTCAGCATTTCCGCTGAACGGTCGCGGCTGCCGTCATCCACCAGTACAATTTCATAGGCTTGTTTCAGTGACTGACAGGATTTGATTGTACGTTCCAGCAACTGAGGCAGGCTTTCTTCCTCGTTGTATACCGGAATCACTACTGAGACTTTTTTAATTTCGTTAAATGACACTTATTTCTGCTCCGCAAGAATAGCTTTGATTGCGTCTGTCACACGGGTCACATCACTGTCTTTCATATCCGGGAAGAACGGCAGCGAACATAATGTCGCGGTGTTCCACTCCGAGTCCGGCAGTGATAATGACGGGTACCTTTCCCGGTAATATTTCTGGGTATGCGCTGCACGGAAATGCAGGCCCGTCCCGATATTGACCGCTTTTAACTGCTCCATAAAGGTATCGCGATCGATGCCGCAGACTGCTTTATCCACACGGATCATCAGCAGATGATTAGCATGCAGATGCGGGTAATCCGGCACGGATAACAATTTAACCGGCAGCCCGTCCAGGGCTTCGCGGTAAAGCTGTGCCAGGTGTGCACGGCGCGCATTCAGCTCGTCCATCCGGCTCAGTTGCACCACCGCAATCGCCGCATGGATATCTGACAGGTTATATTTAAACCCCGGTTCGACCACTTCAGCCTGCGGCTTGCGCCCCTGCATCTGACGATCAAACGCATCCACACCCAGCCCGTGGAATTTAAGACAGCGGATACGCTGTGCAAGTTCATCATCATCTGTGGCAATTAATCCGCCTTCCGCACAGGTGACGTTTTTAATCGCGTGGAAAGAGAAAATCGCCGTACCGTTTTCGCCGATCCATTCATCCCGGTAACGGGTGCCGACGGCATGTGCGGCGTCTTCCAGAAGGAAAATATTATGTTCCAGTGCAATCGCACGTAAAGCAACTAAATCACAGGGGGCTCCGGCATAATGAACCGGAATGATTACTTTGGTTTTCGGTGTAATGGCTGCGCGTACAGCATCCGGCTGAATCATCAGCGTATCGCGGTCAATATCAATCATCACCGGCACCGCACCAAGCAGCTCAATCATATTGATAGTGGAAACCCAGGTCTGAGAAGGTGTGATCACCTCATCCCCCGGGCCGACACCCAGTGCCATCAGTGCAACATGCATACCCGCGGTTGCTGATGCCAGAGCGATGGCGTGTTTGCAGCCGAAACGCTGACAGAAATCCGCTTCCAGTTGCTGATTCTGCGGGCCGGTCGTAATCCAGCCGGAACGCAGTACTTTTTCAACAGCGGCGATTTCTGACTCCCCGATAGCAGGCCGGGAAAACGGAAGAAACTCAAGCATAAATACAACCTAATAAGAATCGGAAGTGATGATTATATCCTGAATTGATTCAATTGACGCTCAACACCAGGGCTTCGTTTAAACAATTCTTAATCTTTACGTCGACGACATAACAACAAATTTATGTGACAGCATAACAAAAATCAGCGGTGATGTTGATGCCAATCTGTTATTTGCCAATGAGTTTCTTGTGCCGGCCTGATACTTTTTATTTCTGACTGAAAAAGTTCGCTCAAAATATCTTCAGTCATAATCACCTGAGTTTCACCCGCTGCAAGCAACTGACCACCTTTAAGCAGCACCACTGCATCGGCGTGCAGATAGCTGTGGTTTAAATCATGACCGCTGGTAATAATCGTACCGCGCTGCTCACAAAACCGGGCTATCCATTTATCCAGCATCGCCTGCTGGGTAATATCCAGATGATTACGCGGCTCATCCAGCAGCAGGTATTTTCCGGATAAATCATCCGTACTCCATAACTGCAGAAATATTGCCGCTATTTTCACCCGCTGCCATTCGCCGCCGGATAATTGCGTCAGCATGCGCGGTAATAACTGCTCCAGCTGAAAATCACCACACAGCTGATAAATAAGTTGTGTATTTTCCTGCACTGCCGGCATATAAAGTTGCAGATACTGAAAAACCGTCATGACCGGCACACCATCAGTGGTTTGCGTCAGATAAGCACGAAACTGCGCCTGCTGCCGTTTGGGGATCGTTTTTAAATCTGTGCCGCGATAGCGGATTTGCCCGTCATAGCGCACGGCATCCGCCAGTGCCGCCAGCAGAGTACTCTTACCGGAACCGTTCGGCCCCAGCAGGTGAATCTGCTGTCCGGCGAAAAATTGCAGTGCCTCACAGGACAAACGGCGGCCGACACTGACAGCACTGACATCGAGTAAACATTTTTCCATCAGCGGCGCCCTCCGTGATGCCGGGTCAGCAGATAAATAAAGGCCGGTGCACCGATAGTTGCGGTCACCACACCAATCGGAATTTCTGCATTCGATAAAATCAGCCGCGAGCATAAATCTGCCAGCAGCAGGCTGACCGCGCCGAATAACGCACAGGCGGGTAATAATGTGCGGTGATCAGTAATTCCCATCAGCCTCAGCATATGCGGGATAATCAGCCCGATAAAACTGATAGCCCCGGCCACTGCCACACTAAGCCCGATCAGCAACCCGACGGCGATAATAAACACATTACGCCAGCGGTGCGCGGATACCCCGAGCTGCTGAGCATTCACTTCCCCCAGCGCAAGGTAATTAAGCACCGGTGCCTGCCACAGCAGCCACACAGCCACCACCGCAATGGCCGCCAGCAGCGGACTCAGCCGCCAGTCAGCCCCGGAAAAACTGCCCATCATCCAGTACATCAGCTGGCGTAAATCCAGACTGGTACTGAAATACACCATCCAGGTCATAAATGCGCCGCAGATAACCCCGAGCGCCACCCCGACCAGTAACAGCTGACTGTTACTCAGCCGCCGGAAATGGGCAAAATAAAGTAAAATCAGCGTCAGCAGTGTTGCTCCGATCACCGCCCCGCCTCCGAGCACCCACAGCGGTGGCATGCCCTTGAAAAACAGAACAATAAAGACAACAAACACCCCGGCGCCGTTGCTCACGCCGAGCAATCCGGGTTCTGCCAGCGGGTTTTCAAAAATAGCCTGCATCACCGCACCGGCCATCGCCAGCCCGGCCCCCACCGCAATCACGGCCAGTACACGCGGAAAACGCAGATCCCAGACAAACAGCTGTGCGGTTTCAGATAACCACTGGTCCGGTAAAATCCACATCTCACCGGCACAGAGTGCAACAGTGATCATGATAAGTAACGTAACGGAAAGAAAAATGATGCGCTGTACATCCCGCTTTTTCCGCGTCTGTACCAGCTTTGTGATGGGGTTGTGAATATGCATGAGATCCCTGTCATTGTTAAAGACGGGAGGCAGTATACCTGAGTCAGAACGACGTTAATGTCTGACAAACCACAGAAAAGAAAACGACCTCATACGAGGTCGTTTCAGGTCTTACTCTTTCGGTGTCGATTTTTCGACCTTGGCTTTCAGCTTCTGCCCCGGACGGAAAGTGACAACACGACGGGCTGTGATAGGAATATCTTCACCCGTTTTCGGGTTACGGCCCGGACGCTGATTCTTGTCCCGCAGATCAAAATTTCCGAAACCGGATAATTTCACCTGCTCACCATTCTCAAGAGAACGGCGTACCTCTTCAAAAAACAGTTCAACCAGGTCCTTCGCATCGCGTTTGCTCAGGTCCAGTTTTTCCGACAGATTTTCTGACATTTCAGCTTTAGTAAGCGCCATAGGTTTAGTCCCTCAAGGATGCTTTAAATCGCTGTTGCAACGCGGCAACGCATTTGTTTACGGTTGCTGCAATTTCATCTTCTTCAAGTGTACGCTCTGTATCCTGTAAGGTCAGACTGATCGCCAGACTCTTATAACCCTCAGCAACACCCTTACCACAGTACACGTCAAATAAGTTTATGCCAACTAACTGATTTACGCCAACTTTTTTACATTCATTCAGAATGTCTTCAGCAGCGACGTTTTCCGGCACAACGATGGCGATATCCCGGCGGTTCGCAGGGAAGCGTGAAATTGCTTCAGCTTCAGGAATAATACGGTTTGTCAGTGCGTCCCAGCGGATTTCAAAGACAACCGTACGGCCGTTGAGATCCAGTTTTTTCTCCAGTTCCGGATGAACCACACCGATATAACCAATATGCTCATCTTCCAGATAAATCTCAGCACCTTGTCCCGGATGGAGGGCCGGATTCGTCGTTGCTTTAAACGATACACGATCTAATTTACCAGTCAATTCTAAAATGGCTTCCAGATCACCTTTTAAATCATAAAAATCAACGACCTGTTTTTCCGATGACCAGTGTTCCTCATGACGGTTACCGGCGATAACGCCTGCCAGCATGGTTTCCTGACGGATCCCGAGGTCTGCGGCAGCATCCGGAACAAAGCGTAAACCGGATTCAAACAGGCGGACACGGCTCTGCTGACGGTTCTGGTTGTACACGACGGTACTCAGCAGACCGGTCAGGAGTGACAGACGCATGGCTGACATATCCGCAGAAATCGGGTTCGGCAGAATAATCGCATCCTGTGACGGATGCAGCAGAGCCTGAATCTTCGGATCGACAAAGCTGTAAGTGATTGCTTCCTGGAAACCACGGTCAACCATCAGTGTTTTCACGCGCTTAAGCGGCAGATGCGCTTCATGGCGGGAGGTCATGATCAGGTCAGCACGCAGCGGAACATCAGGGATATTGTTGTAGCCGTAAATACGGGCCACTTCTTCCACCAGATCTTCCTCGATTTCCATATCAAAACGCCATGACGGTGCAGTCACCTGCCACTGATCCTGTGCGGTTTTCACATCGCAGCCCAGACGGGTCAGGATATCAGTCACCTGTGCATCATCCACATGGTGACCAATCAGACGGTCAAGTTTGTTGCGGGTCAGCGTGATGGTGGCCGCTTTTGGTAAATCCGCCTCAGAAACAACTTCAATAATTTCGCCCGGCTCACCACCGCAGATTTCCAGAATCAGGCGTGTGGTACGTTCAGCGGCAATACGCTGTAATTTCGGATCAACACCACGTTCGAAACGGTGCGAAGCATCGGTATGCAGACCATACTGACGTGCACGGCCGGTGATAGCCAGCGGGTTGAAGAACGCCGTTTCCAGCAGGATATTTTTGGTGGTTTCAGACACACCGGAGTGCTCACCACCGAAAATACCGGCCATGCCCAGCGCGCCGCGGCGATCAGCAATCACCAGAATGTTGTCAGTCAGCGTGACTTCGTTACCGTCCAGCAGTGTCAGTTTCTCACCCTGTTCAGCCATACGGACAATCAGCTCACCCTCAAGGGTATCCAGATCGTAGGCATGCTGCGGCTGACCCAGCTCCAGCAGAACGTAGTTAGTGATATCCACGACCGGATCAATAGAACGGATACCGCCGCGACGCAGTTTTTCCACCATCCACAGCGGCGTTTTTGCTGTCACATCAACGTTTTTAATTACACGACCGGTAAAACGCGGACACGCCTGCGGCGCATCAACGCGGATCGGGAACGTCTCCTGATGAACAGCAGCAACCGGTGACATATCCGGTGCCTGATAATCCATTTTATTGATAACAGCCACATCACGAGCCACGCCACGGATGCTCAGGCAATCCGCACGGTTTGGCGTGATGCTGATTTCAATAGCAGTATCATTTAACTTCATGTATTCGCGCAGGTCAGTACCGATTGGCGCATCTGCCGGTAATTCAATGATACCGCTGTGATCTGCACTGATCCCCAGCTCGGAGAATGAGCAGAGCATCCCTTCAGACGGCTCACCGCGCAGTTTGGCCGCTTTGATTTTGAAATCACCCGGTAAGACTGCACCAACTGTTGCAACCGCCACACGCAGTCCCTGACGGCAGTTTGGCGCGCCGCAGACGATATCAAGCAGGCGGTCACCGCCGGTATTTACTTTTGTCACACGCAGTTTATCGGCGTTCGGGTGCTGTCCGCACTCAACTACTTCACCGATAACCACACCGTTAAACTGACCGGCAACGGCTTCTGTGCCGTCCACTTCCAGGCCGGCCATGGTAATCTGATCAGATAACGCGTCGCTGCTGACAGCCGGGTTTACCCATTCGCGTAACCAGAGTTCACTGAATTTCATGAGAGTATCCCGCCTTATTTGAATTGCTTGAGGAAACGAAGATCGTTTTCGAAGAATGCGCGTAAATCACTCACGCCGTAGCGCAGCATAGTCAGGCGCTCCATTCCCATACCAAAGGCGAAACCGGAGTAAATTTCCGGGTCAATGCCGACATTGCGCAGCACATTCGGGTGAACCATCCCGCAACCCAGCACTTCCAGCCATTTGCCGTTTTTACCCATCACATCCACTTCCGCAGAAGGTTCAGTGAACGGGAAGTAGGACGGACGGAAACGCACCTGCACTTCTTCTTCAAAGAAATGATTCAGGAAATCATGCAGCGTACCTTTGAGATTGGTGAAACTGATATCAGTATCCACAATCAGGCCTTCTGTCTGATGGAACATCGGGGTATGGGTCTGGTCGTAGTCATTACGGTAAACGCGGCCCGGCGCAATAATGCGGATTGGCGGCTGTTTATCTTTCATGGTACGGATCTGCACACCGGACGTCTGCGTACGCAGCAGACGTTTGGCATCAAACCAGAACGTATCGTGGTCAGCACGCGCCGGATGGTGCGCCGGAATATTCAGTGCATCAAAGTTATGATAGTCGTCTTCAATTTCAGGGCCGGATTCGACAGAAAAGCCCAGTTCGCCGAAAAAGGTTTCGATACGCTCAATGGTACGGGTAACCGGATGCAGGCCGCCGTTTTCCATGCGGCGTCCCGGCAGGGAGACATCAATCCGCTCAGCGGACAGACGGGCATTCAGTGCCGCAGATTCCAGGGAATCTTTACGGGCATTCAGTGCTGTCTGAACCTCTTGTTTGGCTTCGTTAATCACTGCACCCGCAGCAGGACGATCTTCCGGCGGCAGATCCCGCAGCGATTGCATCTGTAAGGTTAAATGCCCTTTTTTACCCAGGTATTCAACACGTACCGATTCCAGCGCTGCAACATCCTTTGCCTCTTCGACGGCTGCTTTTGCCTGAGCAACCAGTTCAGCGAGATGTGGCATGTTTTCCTATTCCTCTGACCCTGTGGTCTTCAATTATGACGAATGACGACGGTGCTGCCGGACGTGATTGTCTCACCCGTTCCGGCAAACCCCTGAAACAAAAAAGCCTCCATACTGGAGGCTTACGGCGTTACTTTTCGTTTCTTTTTTACGCGCAAAGCCCCCTGAGTTCAGGCGCTAAAGTAAAAAAAGAAGCGGAAAGAAACGATATTATTCATTTTCTCAACTATTTGTCAGTTAACAGGATGTATTTATTCATATTACGCGAAAACCGTAAGGATATACAATGACAAATTATTCATTCTGCAGATTTTTTCTGCCAGACAGCAAAAGAGGGAGCAAGCTCCCTCTTCTGTCTGAACAATTACGCCAGAGCGCCTTTTGCTTTTTCGACCAGCGCAGTAAATGCGGCTTTATCGAATACAGCGATATCGGCTAAGATCTTACGATCGATTTCGATGGATGCCTTTTTCAGACCGTTGATGAAACGGCTGTAAGACAGACCATTCTGACGAGCTGCTGCGTTGATACGTGCAATCCACAGCTGACGGAACTGACGCTTACGCTGACGACGGTCACGGTAAGCATACTGACCAGCTTTGATTACTGCCTGGAAGGCAACACGATAAACGCGCGAACGGGCACCGTAGTAACCTTTCGCTTGTTTCAGAATTTTTTTGTGACGTGCGCGAGCAATGACACCACGTTTTACACGAGCCATACTAATCTCCTAAAGTCGTAAACTTTGCTAAAAAACTTGCTTATGCGTATGGCAGGCAAGCGACAACTAAACCCAGATCCCCTTTGGAGACCATACCTTTCGGACGTAAATGACGTTTACGCTTAGTTGATTTTTTAGTCAGGATATGACGGAGGTTAGCATGCTTACGTTTGAAACCACCTTTAGCGGTTTTTTTGAAACGCTTAGCTGCACCACGTACAGTTTTAATCTTTGGCATTTTTATTTCCACTTCGCATTGTTAAACAACGAATTAATCCGGCGAATAAAAGCCGGGGTTGCCCCCGGCATTTATTACTTGGATTGCCGGACTATTTCTTCTTAGGAGCGAGCACCATGATCATCTGGCGACCTTCGATCTTCGACGGGAAGGATTCGACGGAAGCTAATTCACTCAGATCTTCTTTGATGCGGTTAAGCACTTCAATACCAATCTGCTGGTGCGCCATTTCACGACCACGGAACCGCAGTGTGATTTTGGCTTTATCGCCATCTTCAAGAAAACGAATCAGGTTGCGTAGTTTGACCTGATAGTCGCCTTCATCTGTGCCAGGACGGAATTTAATTTCCTTAACCTGAATAACTTTTTGTTTCTTCTTCTGCTCTTTAGCCGATTTGCTTTTCTCGTAGAGGAATTTGCCGTAATCCATGATACGGCAAACGGGCGGTTCGGCATTAGGGCTGATTTCAACTAAATCAACCCCGGCTTCCTCGGCTTTCTCAAGAGCTTCTTTCAGGCTCACAACACCAAGCTGTTCACCTTCAAGACCAGTTAAACGAACTTCATTGACACGGATTTCCGCATTGATACGGTTCGGACGTGCTGTTTGAATTCTTTTTCCGCCTTTAATACCTTATTCCTCCGGTTGTTCTTCAATTCTGCGACTGCGAATTTCTTCAAGCAGTGCGTCTTTAAATTCGCTCACGTTTATGCTGCCAAGATCCTTGCCGCGACGGGTACGAACAGACACCTCGCCTGTTTCCATCTCTTTATCACCGCAGACCAGCATATACGGAACACGACGTAGCGTGTGTTCGCGAATTTTAAAGCCAATTTTCTCATTTCTCAAGTCTGCTTTTGCACGAATTCCGGCATCCTGCAGTTCTTTGACGACTTTCTGGACATAATCGGCCTGAGAATCAGTGATATTCATTACCACTACCTGGTTAGGCGCTAACCATGTCGGGAAGAAACCGGCAGTTTCTTCAGTCAGGATACCAATGAAGCGCTCCATTGAGCCTAAAATCGCGCGGTGAATCATCACCGGGGTAACGCGTTCATTGTTTTCGGCAACGTAAGTTGCACCCAGACGAGCCGGCAGAGAGAAATCGAGCTGCACTGTACCACATTGCCATGCACGATCCAAACAATCATACAAAGTAAATTCAATTTTCGGCCCGTAGAAGGCACCTTCGCCCGGCAGATATTCGAATTCAATGTTGTTTTCTTTCAGTGCGCTTGCCAGGTCAGCTTCGGCTTTATCCCACTGAACATCAGAGCCGATGCGTTTTTCCGGACGGGTGGACAGTTTAACCACAATCTTTTTAAAGCCGAAAGTGGAGTACATGTCATAGACCATACGGATACAGGCGCTGACTTCGTCCATCACCTGCTCTTCTGTACAGAAGATATGCGCATCATCCTGAGTAAAGCCGCGGACACGCATCAGACCATGCAGTGCACCGGAAGATTCGTTACGGTGACAGCTGCCGAACTCCGCCATACGCAGCGGCAGATCACGGTAAGAACGCAGGCCCTGATTAAAGATCTGGATATGACCCGGACAGTTCATCGGTTTAATGCAATATTCACGGTTTTCAGAAGAGGTTGTGAACATATGCTCTTTGTAGTTTTCCCAGTGTCCTGTTTTTTCCCACAGAACGCGGTCCATCATAAACGGACCTTTTACTTCCTGGTAATCGTACTCTTTCAGTTTCACACGGACGAACACTTCCAGTTCACGGAAAATTGTCCAGCCGTCATTATGCCAGAACGCCATACCCGGCGCTTCTTCCTGCATATGATACAGGTCAAGCTGCTTACCGATTTTGCGGTGATCGCGTTTTGCGGCTTCTTCCAGACGCTGGAGATAGGCAGCTAACTGCTTCTTATCGCCCCACGCGGTACCGTAAATGCGTTGCAGCATTTTGTTTTCGCTGTCGCCGCGCCAGTAGGCACCGGCCACTTTCTGTAATTTGAAGCTATGGCAGAAACGCATATTCGGTACGTGCGGACCACGGCACATATCAATATATTCTTCATGGAAATACAGTGCAGGATGCTCATCCTGACCGATATTCTCGTCCAGAATTTCAACCTTGTAATCTTCACCACGGGAAACGAACGTCTCGCGGGCCTCGCTCCATGTGACGCGTTTTTTCACCACGTCATAATCTTTTTTGGCGAGTTCCGTCATCCGCTGTTCGAGTTTCTCCAGGTCTTCCTGGGTCAGAGACTCATCGAGGTCAACGTCATAATAGAAACCGTTATCGATGACCGGACCAATCGCCATGCGGGTGTTTGGCCATAATTGTTTGATAGCATGACCTAACAGGTGAGCACAGGAGTGGCGGATGATTTCCAGTCCTTCCTCGTCTTTGGCGGTGATAATGGCTAACGTGGCATCGTGTTCGATCATATCGCAGGCATCGACCAGCGTGCCGTTAACACGACCGGCGATGCAGGCTTTCGCCAGACCGGCACCGATATCATTCGCAACATCAAGGACAGAAACAGGATGGTTAAACTGGCGCTGACTGCCGTCAGGAAGAGTAATTACAGGCATTTTTAAATCCTTATCTACAGTGGTGACCCATACGTAAGATCACATATAGAAATCTCATTTATTTGATTTTCAGTACGTTACCGGCAATTTCTTGCGTACATTGCAAGCCGGGTCACACCTGCGGATAATAATCTGCCGGGCGCCCTTGCCGGAACTCGAAATCCATACTAGCACAGCAAATAAGGATTAATAGGTTTATGTGACCAGGTATCTGAAAAAGTGTGTGGTGTCACAAAGAATGCAGAAATTATGAACATTTCCTTTTTAAAACAGCATCTGCGGCAGATTTTAAATCATTTTCTGTACGGCACCATGCCGCTGTGAAAATCTGCCGCAGCCCGCTTTCAGGGAAGAACCGGATTATCTTCCCCTAATGAGTCAAATGACTTCAGTTCATTTTTAAAATTCACCACGCTCTTTTGTCCGGCACAATCAGTATCCCGCAACCAGTCACAATCACTTTCCAGTTTTGGCTCCTTAATCCCCATCCACTGACTCAGCAGCGGCAGCATAGATAATCCGCTGCGAAAATGCGTGATCCGGGTTTGTGACTGAGCATCAAATGCGGTGATAAAAAACGGTACCTGAAAATTCTGTTTCATGCTGTCGCCATGTGTCAGATTGGTATTTTCCGTTCCCTTATCCACAAACAGCAGACCATGGTCAGAGAAGTAAGCCATCGTCCAGCGCTGCTTATCCTGCCCTGCCATCTCTGCAATATCCGACAATAATTTATCGGTATTCTCAATACTTTTGATATAACAGGAAATATTGCGTGAACCGATAAATTTATCGAAATTTTCAGTCAGTCTTCCGCAGGGTTGCGGGTGAGAACCGATCAAATGAACCACAATCAGTTTCTTACCTTTTTTTTCTGCCAGTGCGTCACGCACAAACGGCAGCAGCATTTCATCCGGCCCGCCTTTATCCGAGCGGTTCGGGGCAAGAAAATGATAAAACCCGGCTTTTTTCCCCATAATACCGACAGGGGAATCATAAATGCCTTTCATATGCTGATTTGAAATCCAGTAAGTATGAAAACCGGCTTTATTAGCCAGTGATACCAGATTATCACTCAGGTTTGTCACATTCTTTTCACGGACAGCAAGTGCATTTGTCAGAGACAGTGTGGTGGAGCCTGATGCTGAAATATAATTATCAAAAAACAGACCGTTACGGCTGCTCATCCATGGTGTATTCGGATGTAATTCAAAACCGAACGCATGCATAAAGTCTTTGCGCACACTCTCACCGATGACAAGAATATAGGTATCATAACCGGTCTCTGTCACTTGCGGGTTCCAGTGGTCACTGGTTTCAATCACTTTCGCATAACGCAGGTTGTCTTTGCGGATTTCCGCATAGCTTTCATAACTGTCACGGAAAAAACGAATTTCCGGCAGACCGGAACGGAATACCGAGACAAATCCCTCAGATTTTCCCTGAATATAATCTTTTGAGGATGACCAGAATGCGGTAATAAAAAAGACAGTAAACAGTGCAATACGCTGATGACGTTTTTTTAGTGGTTTCATCAGCAACGCGCAGCCTGCAAATACCAGTAATCCGGCAAGATACAGATAGGTTTTAAACGGCAGCCCTGCAATATATTCCAGTGATTCACCGTTATCCGTATACATCAGTGAACCAACCGCATTCACATCGGGATAACCGTAATTAATCCCCACAGCCCCGTAAATCAGACCCGTAAGTAAATATATCGTCAGCAGCAGAACATATAACACTCTGCTGAATGACAGGCAGAATGTAAACAGTGCCGCAGCACTGAGAACATAAATGAACTTATATTCATAACCAAAACTTAAATGAAGCACCGACAGAAACAGAAATAACCCGCCTGTCGCAATAAATATCCGTAACATACGTGTAGTCATCATACCCGGCAATTTTAATTATCAGTGTCAGAGAAAGCCCGGCATTATAGCCGGACTTCCCGCCGGGTACGACTGCTTTGTAACAATCACGGGGCACAATCACAGAGCGCAATCATTTATTTTGCGGAACGATCAGGTAAAACATTGATACAATTTATCATTGTTAATTCACCAATTGTAAAATGTTGTCCGTTATACTCCGGCCGTAGTAGAGATAAGTGAACTTTTGGTATTTTTATTGCCCTGATCCTGAATCAGGGCTTTTTTTTCATTTTTCCGCATAACACACAATTTCTCATTTCCTCTCATTCTTTTCTTCATTATTACCGGCGTAAATCGTATGCTTTTTATTCATAGGGAACAGGCACGTGATACAGAAACAGCAGACCGGATTTATTGCAGGGAAAACTCAGCAGAACGATTCCGTTGCAGATTCACACTGCGGCGCAGCATCTGCAACGGAGGAGATATTTATGAAGGGGAAGTCAGAAGATCAGTCCGCCATCGCCAGGGCGCGGTAAGCATTTTTTACTTTCCACAGATAACGCGGAGCCTGTGATGCAGGGTGTTTACTCTGTACATGCTCATAAAATTCATCGGCTGACAGCGCATTGATTTTTTCAATCGCCAGCGCACGGTTGTTATCAAACGTGCGCAGTAAAGCTCCGGCACCGTTAACGTAGGAGACAATCGTTGCGTAATTGAGCGTTTGCGGGTCGGTAATGCCGGCCAGATGCTGGTCACGGATAATCCGGATATAGGTTGTGCCGATATCGATATTGGTTTGCGGGTCCAGTAAATCACGGGTGCTCGGTTCGCCGTTACGGCCTTTTACACGATAAGCGTCGCGTCCGGCCGTAGAGGCTTTAATCTGCATCAGGCCAACGGCATTGGATTTACTGATAACCTCAGGCCGGTAAGAGGATTCAACCTCAATAATGGCACGGATCAGCGTTTCATCGACCTCATAGCGGTTAGATGCCTGGCGGATAAACTGATCAAACGGGGTTGCAGGATAGACACCACTGCCCTTTACCGGATAAACGGAAGAATCAGTAATGCCGGAAGATGGCGGTGTTATCCAGCCGCCGGAGCCGTAATTGGTGCGGTTTTGTTCGCTGCTTCCTGAGCAGCCCGCCAACAATAATGCTAAAGCAATCACACTAACGGTTTTTTTCACTCTGTTACCCTTTATCCGGCATTCTGACGAAGCTAAGAATACTGAAAACACACATAAACCAAAAGGAGTTTACTTAACTTTTACATTTTATGTGATTCATAGCATAGTGTGAATCGATCGTACTGAATGTTATAAAGATATTACGGAAGTGCTTGACAAGCACAAATGATATTGATAATCATTATCATCAACGATATCCTTAGTGATTGTCACACTTTAACCAGGCAGGCTGATAAAATGAACAAAAAACAAAATACGTTTTCCTTTCCGTCCCTGACACAGATCTTCCGGCATGCTGTGCTGCTGCTGACACTGTGTGCTGTCAGCGGGTACTCCGCTGCGGCAGAGAAAAAATTCAAAGTCGTTACCACTTTCACCATCATTCAGGATATGGCGCAAAACGTGGCCGGTGATGCTGCTGTTGTGGAATCAATCACCAAGCCCGGCGCGGAAATCCATGATTACCAGCCGACCCCGAAAGACATCATGCGCGCACAGGATGCTGACCTGATCCTGTGGAACGGTCTGAATCTGGAGCGCTGGTTTGAACGCTTCTTTGAAAATTTACAGGATGTCCCGGCGGTTGTCATTACTGAGGGAATTACACCAAATTCTATCCGCGGCGGTGCGTATAACGGTAACCCGAACCCGCATGCCTGGATGTCCCCGACCAACGCCCTGATGTACATCGAAAATATTCGTGCCGCACTGGTAAAACATGACCCGGCCAATGCGGAAACCTATAATAAAAACGCGGCAGCGTATGCGGCAAAAATAAAAGCGCTTGATGCCCCGCTGCGTGCCCGTCTGGCCAATATCCCTGAAAACCAGCGCTGGCTGGCAACCAGTGAGGGTGCGTTCAGTTATCTGGCCAATGATTACGGTTTTCAGGAAGTCTATCTGTGGCCGATTAACGCAGAAGAGCAAGGCACACCACAGCAGGTGCGTCATATGATTGATACCGTACGTAAATATAAAATCCCGGTTGTATTCAGCGAAAGTACTATTTCTGACAAACCGGCGAAACAGGTTGCCAAAGAAACCGGCGCAGAATACGGCGGTGTACTGTATGTGGATTCCCTGTCCGCCGCTGACGGCCCGGTTCCGACCTATATTGATCTGCTCAATACTACTGTAAATACTATCGCCAAAGGATTTCATCAATGAGTGATCAGTTCAGCAAGCCACAGCTGGTTGTCGATAACACCACTGTCACCTATAACAATGGTCATACCGCCATTTTTGATGCCAGCTTCAGCATAGAAGGCGGTTCTATCTGTGCGCTCGTCGGTATTAACGGCAGCGGTAAGTCCACCCTGTTCAAAACCATTATGGGGCTGGTCACGCCGACACAGGGGCGGGTGACACTGAATGATGAACCGGTACGTGCCGCGCTGAAAAAAAATGTGATTGCCTATGTTCCGCAGACAGAAGAAGTGGACTGGAACTTCCCGGTTCTGGTCTCTGATGTCGTGATGATGGGCCGTTACGGCAAAATGGGTTTTCTGCGAATTCCCGGCAAAGAGGATAAAAAAGCGGTCGCCGACGCTCTGGAACGCGTCGGCCTTACCGGTCTGGGCCACCGCCAGATAGGCGAACTCTCCGGCGGACAGAAAAAACGTGTGTTTCTGGCACGCGCCCTCGCACAAAACGGAAAAGTACTGCTGCTGGATGAGCCGTTTACCGGTGTGGATGTCAAAACAGAGAATGCCATTATTGATTTACTGCGTTCACTGCGTGAAGAGGGACATCTGGTACTGGTCTCCACCCATAACCTCGGCAGTGTCCCTGAATTCTGTGATCATGTGATCCTGATAAACCGTACGGTGCTCGACAGCGGCCCGACCGCCACCACGTTCACGCAGAAAAACCTGGAAAAAACATTCGGGGGTGTGCTGCGCCATATCAATCTGTCCGGTCCGGATCTGCATGACGACGACGATCCGCGTTCACTGACGGTGATTACCGACGACGAACGCGCCGCTGTCTTCTACGGCCATCAGGATAATCTGACGGTGAAAACCGGCAGTAAGGACGAGCAGCCATGACAGAGCTGTTACTCCAGCCGTTTGAATATAACTATATGGTAAAAGCCATCTGGGTCAGCGGTATCGTGGGAGCAGTGTGTGCCTTTCTGTCCGCTTACCTGATGCTGAAAGGCTGGTCACTGATGGGGGATGCCCTCTCCCACTCCGTGGTTCCGGGTGTTGCGGGGGCTTACGCCCTCGGCTTTCCTTACTCTGTCGGCGCATTTTTCACCGGTATGCTGGCTGCTCTTTCCATGACGTTTGTCCGCCATCTGACCCGGTTGCGGGAAGATGCGGTGATCGGGTTTATATTTTCCACTTTCTTTGCCGCCGGTCTGCTGATCGTCTCCCTGAACCCGACCTCTGTGAATGTGCAGACCATTATCATGGGAAATATTCTCGGGATTGCGGATGAAGACATGTTACAGGTGGAAATTATTATTGCTGTTTCTTTCCTCGTGCTGATGTTTATCTGGAAAGATCTGCTGGTGGTCTTTTTCGATGAAACGCATGCCCGTTCTATAGGTCTGAATCCGCTGGCACTGAAAATTATCTTCTTTACCCTGCTCAGCGCCTGTACTGTCGCGGCACTTCAGACTGTCGGGGCGATTCTGGTCATTGCGATGGTCATCACCCCCGGAGCCACCGCCTATCTGTTAACGGATCAATTTAAAAAACTGCTGATCATCGCTGTTATTTTAGGGGCAGTGACCAGCAGTGCCGGTGCCTATATCAGTTATTTTCTGAACGGAGCCACCGGCGGCATGATTGTGACCCTGCAGACAATTATTTTCCTGATCGCTTTCTTCTTTGCGCCAAAACACGGCATGTTGTCCGCCCGCCGCCGTGCCCGCCGGGAATCAGCAAAACTGCGTCAGGAGGCAAACTCATGAGTGATTTTCTGACCTCATTGTTTATCGACCCGTTTGCTTTCCCGTTTATGCAGCGGGCCATGCTGGCCGCTATTCTGACCGGTGCGGTTTGTGCTGTTCTCTCCTGCTTTCTGGTGCTCAAAGGCTGGTCACTGATGGGGGATGCTATTTCTCATGCCGTTCTGCCGGGCATAGTAATGGCATTTGTGATGGGCATTCCGCTGATTATCGGCGCATTTATTTCCGGCCTCTTCTGTGCCTTTGCCACCGGTTATCTGAAAGAACACAGCAGAATCAAAGAAGATACCGTCATGGGTATTGTCTTCTCCGGTATGTTTGCGCTTGGCCTGGTGCTGTTTACCCGCATTGATACCGAACAGCACCTGACACATATTCTGTTCGGTAATATCCTCGGGATCACACAGGCTGAATTGCGCCAGACCCTGATTATTGCCGGGCTGACGATGGTTGTACTGATGGTGAAATATAAAGATTTCATGCTGTACTGTTTTGACCCCAACCAGGCACGGGTTATCGGCCTGCCGGTTCGTCTGCTGCACTACGGGCTGCTGTCACTGCTGGCGCTGACAATCGTTGCCTCTCTGCAGGCCGTCGGGATCATTCTGGTGATTGCCATGCTTATCTCGCCGGGTATCATCGCCTTTCTGCTGTGCCGCAGTTTCGGCAAAATGATTCTGGTGGCAATTCTGGTTTCTGTCAGTTCGAGTTATATCGGTACGGTTGTCAGCTTCCATATTGACGGAGCGACCGGTGCCTGTATTGTACTGGTGCAGGCACTCTATTTTGTGCTGGCACTGATTTACAACCAGTTACGGTTATCCGCGCTGAAACGCCGCAGACAGGTTGCCTGACCCTCTGCATAACGGGGGATATTCTGTTACCGGAATATCCCCCGCATCCGGACTCTTCCGAAACAACCCTCTGTTTTTGTCCTTTTCTGTATTTCCCTGCGGTTACTGTGTAATTTGTGTGAGATGTCCGCTTTTTTCTTTTATTTTCCGGCGGTAAGATAGACTGACTGATAGACGGCTTAGTGGGGTGGCTCATGTGGCAGGCAGTAGGACGTATACTCAGTGAACATTTCGGCGAACACTCGTTCTCTGACAAGAAACAGCTCAATGGTGGTGAAATTCACTTTTCCCGGAGTGCCCGTTACGGCGATCACCCGGTTTTCATCAAATATAACCGGCGTGACATGTTGCAGGTATTCAAAACTGAGGCCGAGCAGCTTGATGCCCTCAGCCGCAGCAACACACTGACAACTCCCGCTGTATATGGCGTCGGGTCGGCAAAAGACGTCAGCTTTCTGATTATGGAATATCTGCCGCTGAAACCTTTTGATTCCCATTCCGCGTATATGTTCGGGCAGCAGCTGGCGCGGCTTCATCAGTGGCATGAACAGCCCCGCTATGGTTTCGATGAAGATAACCTGCTGGGTACTAATCCGCAGCCGAATGCCTGGGATAAAAAATGGGCCTCTTTCTTTGCCGAAAAACGGATTGGCTGGCAATTACAGCTGGCGAAAGAAAAAGGCATTATCTTCGGCGATATTGACAACATTATTCAGCGTGTGCAGCAAAAACTGGCAAACCACCAGCCACAACCTTCTCTGCTCCACGGTGATCTGTGGCCGTCAAACTGTGCGGCTGTCGCTGACGGAAGAACTGTCGCATTTGACCCCGCCTGTTACTGGGGGGATCGCGAGTGTGATCTGGCAATGCTCTCGTTTTTCCCTGAACTGCCGATGCAGATCCTCGACGGCTATCAGCAGGTCTGGCCGCTGGAGAGTGGTTTCCTGGAGCGTCAGCCGCTGTATCAGCTCTATTACCAGCTTCACCGCAGTCACTTATTCGGTGACCGCTATTATCAGAGTGCTCAGGCTATTATTGACGATATTCTCGCGGGATAACCCCGTTTTCCGGATAAAAAAATACCCCGTCAGCAATCCTGCGGGGTATTTTTTCAGATAACTCTGTTTACCAGTTCAGAAATTTAATTAAGAACCACGCAATGGCGCCGATAAATACCGGCAGCACATACAGCACAAAAATTTGCCGGAAAATGGTGTGATTCGGGATGCGGATTTTGGCGATTAAATCCGCAGGTGTTTTTCCGCTCTCTCTGGCATTCTCAATAATCGCCTGATCTTCGATATTCTCACGAATAAACCGGACTTGTCTGGACATCCGGATACCGGAAGCACTCAGTGCCAGCCCGACAAATATCAGGATATAAATCAGTAAAAAACTCAGATTATGACCCTCAAAACCGAGTAATTTATCCGGTACGGGAGAGTTGTTCCAGAATGTGTTCAGAAAAGGTGTATTTACACGGATCATTTCCGTCACCACATTAATAAAATCCCCGATAACCGCATTAATTTTATCACTGCCGGTACTCTGCTGATGAGCCAGTTTCAGTAAAGAAACGATAGTTGAGATCAGTGCCGGAATAAAAACCACCCAGCCTGCCACCCGTTTAAATACAGCAACCCAGCGGGCTTGTTGCAGCGTCATGCGCTTTCCTCATTTGATATTTTCTCAGTAATCATAGCGCAGAAGTCAGGAGAAGATCATTATCATTATTCCGGACTTTTTTACCCCGTAAATTATTAAGTCACTTAATGAACTCTCCGCCACGGCTTGTTACAATCAGGGGATGTTTTAATTCATTGCAGGATATCAGGAGCATACATTATGTCCCACACCTTACCGGTACAGGCTGCTATTTTTGATATGGATGGTTTACTGATTGATTCTGAGCCGTTCTGGCTTCAGAGTGAAAATCAGGTTTTCAGCGACATCGGCCTGGATATGTCACTGCGGGATAAACTGCCCGATATGCTGGGTCTGCGTATCGATCAGGTCGTGGAGTTGTGGTATCACATCTCACCGTGGCAGACACCGTCAAAACAGGATGTCACTCAGCGGATTATTGATTCCACTATCGCGATGGTGGAAAAAGAGCGTCCGCTTCTGCCCGGCGTGGAACATGCGCTCTCTCTGTGTCAGTCACAGGGCCTGAAAATCGCTCTGGCGTCCGCATCACCGCTCTACATGCTGGAATCCGTACTGGAAATGTTTAACATCCGCCATTATTTTGATGCTGTGGTTTCTGCCGGTGATCTGCCATACAGCAAGCCGCACCCGCAGGTTTACCTGAACGCAGCGGAGGCACTGGGTGTTCCGCCGGTGCAGTGCGTTGCGCTGGAGGATTCCGTTAACGGCATGATCGCCTGTAAGGCGGCCCGGATGCGCTCCATTGTGGTACCGGCTGCTGAAATGGCAGCGGATCCGCGCTGGTCGCTGGCAGATTACCGGTTGTCGTCACTCAATGAACTGACGGCTGCGATGGTTCGCTGATAATAGTTCGCTGATAATCGTTTGCTGATGGCGTTTTTCTGATAACAGTGTGGCGGGAATTTGCCCGCCCTGCTCCGTTAGTGAAATATTCCATAGTTATCCATTAATAAATAAGCCTTTTTCTTTCTTACCCTCTGGCCGGGCGACATAAAAAACTTTATACTGTAACACTGTATAAATAAACACCTGAGTATTTACCCGGTATCATGACGGCTGAGGGTCACCTGCTTTTCTCTGTCGCTTCTGTAGTGATGGTTCATCAGCTTCAGATTTCGCCTGATATCAGTCAGGGGGACTGGCTGCACCTGATCCCCGGCGCCCTGGCCGGAGCACTGCTGCCGGATATCGACCACCCGAAGTCCATGCTGGGTCAGTGGGTTCGTTTTATTTCTGTGCCGGTTTCCCGCCTGTGCGGTCACCGGGGTTTTACTCACAGCCTGCTGGCCATTCTGACCGGTGTTATTTTATTCCGTACACAACTGCCGGTCAGCTGGTCTGTTCCGGCCGATTTTTACCAGGCAGTTATTGTCGGGTATCTGAGCCATCTGGCGGGCGATATGCTGACGACAGCCGGTATTCCGCTGTTATGGCCGGTGCGCTGGCGTTTTTGTATTCCGTTGCTGGGCAGCAGCGGCAATAAACGGACAGAGCGCAGTGTGGCGCTGATTGTACTGCTGGCCGCGTTTTATTTGCCCGCACACTGGGAAACCTGGTGGGCTCATGTGCGGGAGCTGGTGCTGGCGCAGATAAACGCTGTGCTATAAGAAACTGATTTTATATAACCGCCCGCTATAGAAAATAGTCTGTTTAGTGACTATTCATGTCAAATCATTCCCTGTGATCTACAATATAGCTATAAATAATTCAGATTCGTTATAAGTGATGCGGAAAACTCCTGTTAATCTATAACGAATCTTTTACAGTTCCTGCATTTGCACAACTGTATGCGATGTAATCAACACACTATAACAACATACCAACAGGTATCGGAGACCGGGATGAACTTTCCATTAATCAGCAATCTCGCCATATTCGTTATTCTGCTGCTGATGCTGATGAAGCTCTGCAGCAATAAAAACTGGAGTCTTTCCAAAAAGGTACTCACCGGTCTGGTGATCGGTGTTCTGTTCGGCCTCGGGCTGAATGCATTCTACGGGACAGAACATGATGCCGTAAAACAGGCACTGCCATGGTTTGATATCGTCGGTAACGGCTACGTGAAGCTGTTGCAGATGGTCATCATGCCGCTGGTGTTCGCCTCTATCCTCAGCGCGGTTGCCCGCCTGCATCAGGCATCCTCCCTGGGTAAAATCAGCGTACTGACTATCGGCACCCTGCTGATCACCACAGCGATTGCCGCATTGATCGGTATTCTGGTCACACTCGCTTTCGGTCTGACCGCAGACGGGCTGGTTCAGGGTGTGAAAGAAACAGCGCGCCTGACCCAGCTGGAATCGCAGTATGCCGGCAAAGTCTCTGATCTGACCGTACCGCAGCTTATTCTGTCCTTTATTCCGAAAAACCCGTTTGCTGACCTGACCGGTGCTAATCCGACCTCGATTATCAGCGTGGTGATTTTTGCCGCCTTTATGGGTGTTGCCGCACTTCAGCTGATCAAAGACAACGAAGAGCGCGGAGCCAAAGTGCTCGGGGCAATTGATATCCTCCAGGCATGGGTGATGAAACTGGTACGTCTGGTCATGCGCTTTACCCCGTACGGTGTATTTGCACTGATGACCAAAGTCGTTGCCGGTTCAAATATTCAGGACATCATTAAATTAGGCACTTTTGTGGTTGCCTCTTATATCGCTATCCTGCTGATGTTTGTGGTTCACGGCCTGATTGTCGGTATTGCCGGTATCAATCCGCTGCGTTTCTTCCGTAAAATCGCGCCGGTACTGACCTTCGCCTTTACCAGCCGTTCAAGTGCGGCCAGTATTCCGCTGAGTGTGGAAGCGCAAACCCGCCGTATCGGTATTCCTGACTCCATCGCCGGATTCGCCGCCTCCTTTGGTACCACCATCGGTCAGAACGGTTGTGCGGGGATTTACCCTGCTATGCTGGCTGTTATGGTTGCACCTATCGCCGGTATCAACCCGTTTGACCCGCTGTGGATTGCCACACTGGTCGGTATTGTGACAGTCAGCTCTGCCGGTGTTGCCGGTGTCGGCGGCGGCGCGACTTTCGCCGCGCTGATCGTCCTGCCTGCGATGGGTCTGCCTGTCACCCTGGTCGCCCTGCTGATCTCTGTCGAGCCGCTGATTGATATGGGCCGTACCGCACTGAACGTCAGTGGTTCCATGACCGCAGGTACAGTTACCAGTCAGATCCTGGGGCAGACAGATAAAACACTGTTCGATAATGATAACGACGAAGATCTACAGCAGGGATAATATCCTGCCGCTGATTATCGTCAGATAACAGAAAATCCCGTATTCAGTCAGTGAATACGGGATTTTTTTATGTACATCACAGATGTTATTCAAACAGGCATAAAAAAGGCTGCAACGCAGGGCGTTACAGCCTTTTTATTATCCGGAACTGATTAATTCAGGAACTGACCGCTGCGCAGTGCTTCAATACGCTTATCCAGCGGCGGATGGGATAAAAACAGCTCGCTGAATGATTTATTACGGCCGTTGATGCAAAACGCCATCATACTGCCCTCTTCCTGCGGTTCGTAACTGGTTTTCAGGCGTTGCAGTGCAGCGATCATTTTCTCGCGCCCGACCAGGTTTGCCGAACCCGCATCCGCATAAAACTCACGGCGGCGTGAGAACCACATGGTGATAATGCTGGCCAGAATACCGAAGACAATTTCCAGTACCATAGATACCGCAAAATAAATCATCGGGTTGCCCTGGCTGCCGGCGTTTTCGTCATTATTGTTTGACATAAAACCAGCCGCCAGTTGTGCCAGGATGCGGGAAATAAAGATAACAAAGGTGTTTACCACGCCCTGTAACAGCGTCATGGTCACCATGTCACCATTCGCGATATGGCTGATTTCATGGGCGATAACTGCCTCCGCCTCGTCGCGGCTCATATTTTCCAGTAACCCGGTACTGACGGCCACCAGCGATGCATCACGGCGGGCCCCGGTTGCAAAGGCGTTAATATCCGGCGCATGATAAATCGCCACTTCCGGCATGCCGATACCGGCCTGCTGTGCCTGACGGCGTACCGTTTCCACCAGCCAGCGTTCGGTTTGTGTGGACGGGTTCGTTATGACCTGCCCGCCGACAGAACGCAGCGCCATCCATTTTGACATCAGCAGAGACACAAATGCGCCACCGAAGCCAAATAACCCGGCCATAATCATCAGTCCGGTCACACTTTGACTCTGAACGCCGGTCAGCGACAGAATAATGCCGAAAACAACCATGACAGCCAGGTTTGTGAGTAAAAATAATGCAATTCGCATCATATCAGTACGATCCTTTAAAGAGTGTGCTCATCATATGCTTCAAAAATAGGGATATTTTGCCATATTTCAAGGCTTGTTAACGTAATAACTTTGATTATTAAACAACTTTACACTTAATTTTAATAAGTCATTTTTTTGCTGTTTTGTGCGATCCGGTTCGCAGTGCAGATAATCATCATATTTTATCAAAAAAACACTTTACTTTTTAAATGGGAAAAATTATCATTCTCGTTGTCGATACCTGAGTAAATTACTAAGGTATTGGCAAACGACATTGCTCACATTGCTTCCAGTATTTCGAAGTTTCTCAGCCAGCCATCGTGCTGGCTTTTTTTTTATCCGTCAGCGGGTATAAAACTCCACCGGCAGATTGTCCGGATCAAAACAGAAGAAAAAGGATTTACCGGTATATTCATCCGTGCGGATGCTGTCACAACGGACACCCGCTTTTTGCAGATGCGCTTCCCATGCCCTCAGATCACGGACAGAAAATGCCAGATGACGCAGCCCGCAGGCTTCCGGTTGTGTCACCCGCGCCGGGCTTGCCGGAAAGGTAAAGAGTTCCAGCAGATACTCCCCGTTCAGCGCCAGATCCACCTTGTAAGAATCCCGTTCCGCACGGTAGTGCTCACTGAGCACCGTCATTCCCAGCACATCACAATAAAATGCCAGACTGGCGTTGAGATCAGAGGCAATCACTGCGATATGATCCACTTTTTCAATCTTCAGCATACGTTTCCTGTATGACGCCCCGTTGCCGGGGCGTCTGATTTACTGCTTCGTGTTACAGTGGCTGAGTCTGCGCTTCCACGGCTGCCAGCGCGACCATATTGACAATACGCCGCACAGAGGAGATAGAGGTCAGAATATGTACCGGCTTATTAATCCCCATCAGTACCGGCCCGACTGTCACCCCCTCAGAAGTGGTCACACGCAGCAGGTTATAACTGATGCGTGCTGCTTCCCCGTTCGGCATAATCAGCAGGTTTGCCGCACCTTTCAGCGGGCTGTCCGGCATCAGATCACGGCGGATAGCGTCCACCAGTGCCGCGTCGCCGTGCATTTCCCCGTCAATTTCCAGTGACGGTTCCCGCTCACGGATCAGTGCCAGCGTATCGCGCATTTTCTCTGCGGACGGTGACGGACATGAACCGAAGCTGGAACGCGACAACAGTGCCACTTTCGGCTCAATACCAAACCGGCGTACCGCGGCGGCAGCCATCAGGGTGATTTCAGCCAGTTGCTCTGCCGTCGGATCATCATGTACATAAGTATCTGCGATAAAGGTATTTCCCGTCGGCAGACTGAGAGCATTCATTGCCCCGGCGGTATGCACCCCCTCATGGAAACCAAATACATTTTCCACAATCCGGTAGTGCTCGTGATAATCCCCGACGATCCCGCAGATCATGCCATCCGCCTCACCACGATGCACCATAATGGCACCGATGCTGGTCGGGTTAGTGATAATGGCACGGCGGGCCTGTTCCTGGGTCACGCCTTTGCGTTTCATCAGCTGATAATATTCCTGCCAGTACTCGGCAAAACGCGGGTCACTTTCATTATTTACGATTTCAAAATCCCGGCCCGGCACAATTTGCAGTCCCAGTTTTTTGATCCGCATTTCAATCACATCCGGACGACCGATCAGGATCGGATACGCGAGTCCCATGCTGACCAGTTCCTGTGTCGCATGTAACATACGCGGCTCTTCCCCCTCAGCCAGCACGATGCGTTTGCGATCTTTGCGTGCCATGGAGAAAATCGGCTTCATAAACAGTGTGGTTTTGTAGACAAATTCATTGAGGTGTTCCAGATAAACACTGAAATCCTCAATCGGGCGTGTCGCTACCCCGGTTTCCATCGCCGCTTTGGCGACCGCCGGGGCGATTTTCAGGATAAGACGCGGATCGAACGGTTTCGGGATAATATATTCGCGGCCGAATGATAACTCCTGTCCGCCGTATGCGGAGGCCACCTGCTCACTCTGCTCAGCCAGCGCCAGGTCAGCAATCGCTTTCACACACGCCAGTTTCATCTCTTCATTAATTGCCGTTGCGCCGACATCCAGTGCACCGCGGAAAATGAACGGGAAACAAAGCACATTATTTACCTGGTTCGGGTAATCCGAACGTCCGGTACAGATAATGGCGTCCGGGCGCACTGCCAGTGCCAGCGGCGGCAGGATTTCCGGTTCCGGGTTCGCCAGCGCCAGAATCAGCGGGTCACGCGCCATGCCTTTGACCATTTCCGGCGTCAGTACGCCGGGACCGGAACAACCGAGGAAAATATCCGCACCCGGCATGGCATCCGCCAGGGTGCGCATACCGTTATCATCAATGGCATACGCCGCTTTGGTTTCCGCCATATTGGCTTCGCGGCCTTTATAGATAACCCCTTTGGAATCACAGACAATAATATTGTCGCGTTTCAGTCCCAGTAATACCATCAGGTTCATACAGGCTACAGATGCAGCCCCTGCTCCGGAAACCACCAGACGGACATCACCGATCGCTTTATTGACGATACGCAGTCCGTTCAGTACCGCAGCGGTGCTGATAATCGCCGTACCGTGCTGATCATCATGGAAGACCGGAATTTTCATGCGTTCACGCAGTTTCTTTTCAATATAGAAACATTCCGGTGCTTTGATATCTTCCAGGTTGATGCCGCCGAATGTCGGTTCCAGGGAAGCGATAATATCCACCAGCTTGTCCGGATCGGATTCATTGACTTCAATATCAAAGACATCCACGCCGGAGAATTTTTTAAATAAGACACCTTTTCCTTCCATCACCGGCTTACCGGCCAGTGCCCCGATATTACCGAGGCCCAGCACCGCACTGCCGTTGGAAATCACCGCCACCAGATTACCTTTGGCGGTATATTTGTAAGCTGCCAGCGGATCTTCCGCAATTTCAAGGCAGGGTGCCGCAACACCGGGCGAATAAGCCAGTGCCAGGTCACGCTGGGTCGTCAGCGGTTTGGTCGGGGTGACGGTAATTTTACCGGGAGACGGAAACTGATGAAACTCAAGAGCACTTTGTTTTAATTGTTCGTCCATTTCAGGATCCTTTACAGGCATTAATAACAGGGTCAGGGCGGGTCAGCGGCATAAGATCGGCCGCCGGCCACATTATTCAGCGCTACATAAACAGTATACTGATAAATAGCGGAATAGTGAAAAAAGTGTAATATTCATGTAGTTAATGTGCAGAACCTGTTGAAAAAAACAACATATCGCTTATTGATTAACTGATTATAGTGACCTTATCCCGTTATACCGCCAATTATATCCCCCTGTCTTAAACCGCTAATCTGCCCCCTATAATATGCTTTATGTTATTAGGGATATTATTATTTTTAAATACTTTGTTATTTGCACATATAACACTTTTGCGTAAAAATTAACTGTCTTGGCGAGCAGTATATATTTTTTGTTTTAATAATTAATACATAAATTAAATTATTTTAATTAAAACTATCTTATACCACCTACCCGGCAAGGGAGAACTCTATGCCCCATCACACTATTATGGTTATTGATGACCATCCGTTGTTACGCTATGGTTTTAAAATGCTTTTACAGCCGGATTATGCGCTAACCATTATGCCGGAATTCACTGACAACAATGGCTTGTTCAGTCACATTCATCAGCACACCCCCAGAATGATTATATTAGATATTAATATCCGTGCTTTTTCCGGTATTGATTTCATCAAAAAATTACGCCACAAGAAAATATCCAGCTATATCCTGGTATTTTCACAATCCCGGGAACGAAATGATATATACGCCGCTATTGATGCCGGAGCTGATGGTTATTTACTAAAGAATTGCGATGTTGATTATTTATTAAGTCAGATTAAAAATGCCTTTAAAGGAAAAAAGATTTTCAGTGAGGCCATTTATAAAATTTTGCAGGAACGTGAACACTATCACGATCCGGTCAGTTATCTGACACAACGGGAAGCTGATGTGCTCAAAGAGCTGGCCTGCGGGATGAAAAACAAGGAGATTGCACGGGCGCTGTTTATTTCGGAAGAGACAGTAAAGGTGCACATCCGCAATATTCTGAAAAAACTGAATGTGTCCACGCGACTTGCGGCCAGCCTGCTTTATCTGAAATACCGGCTGCCCCGCTGAGAGTGATCCCCGGGATAGCTGTCCGGGGGTTATTCGCTTTCTTCGTCGATACTCGCAGGTGTCGGGTAATTGAGCAGTTCCAGCGTACCGTCCGGATTTTCCCGGACATCCACCTGGATGACTTCTTTATTCATACCACGGAGAATCGTATCCACCTCGCTGTAGGCGTAGCGGATATTTTTATCACGCGCCCACTCCGGCATACCGGTCACACCATAATAAAAATACACTGTGCTGATCCCGTCGCTCTGCGGTTCAATCGCTTTGATTTTACTGATACGCAGAGCGCCGTAACAAAAATCCTCATGCGGCAGCCAGGCTTCCTGCCCTTTTTCTGTCAGTTGGTATTCCACGCCTGACGATTTGATAGTCGCACGGATAAAACCGACGGAAGCCAGCGCATTCAGCCGTGAAATCATCCATGGTTCTGACTGGCTTGAGCTGAACTGCGGCCATTTGTGTTCATCCAGGCACAGTTCACTGTTTTCGGTAAATTTGAGCTGAAGTTCATTAAGATACACGTCCGTTTGTCCCGCAAGGGTAAAGCTGGCAAATAACAGCGTGCTTCCGGCTAAGTACTCTTTCATCGATTCTGTCTCAACATCTTCCGGATGTTTTTGTCATGGTTATGGCGTAATGCTACCCCACTTTTTTGCATTTATCGAATACTCTCTGCACGTAAGATTCTGGATAACTGCATCAAATTCCCGCATTATGCTATTTTTCGTGTTCACGACAAAGGATAAAAGATGAAAAATACAACCTCCGTCTGCCGGATTTTCGGGATCAAAAACTGCGACACGATGAAAAAAGCCCGTGCGTGGCTGGACAGCCATCAGATAGCCTATGAGTTTCATGACTACCGTCAGGATGGCGCGGATACGGAACTGCTGAGTGAGTTTGCCCGTCATATTGACTGGACACTGCTGCTCAACAAACGCGGAACCACCTGGCGTCAGCTGGATAAAGCTGAGCAGGATGCGGTAACGGATGAGCAGTCCGCAATCCGCCTGATGTCAGAAAAACCGGCGCTGATCAAACGCCCGGTTCTGGTCTCTCCGGACGGCCGTTATCATCTTGGTTTTAAAGCTGATGATTATCAGCAGTTCTTCAGCCTCCCTGCCTGATACAAAGGAAACACCATGCATTGTCCTGTAACAGATCTGGCAAAACAGCTTATCAGCCGGGAATCCGTCAGCCCGGACGATAACGGTTGTCAGGCGCTGATGACCGAACGTCTTATCGCTGCCGGTTTTACCGTCGAACCGATGCCTTTCGGTGATACACAAAATTTCTGGGCATACCGGGGCGGCAACGGTACCACGCTCGCCTTTGCCGGTCATACCGATGTGGTACCGCCGGGTGACCTCAGCCACTGGCGCACTCCGCCGTTTGAACCGGCGCTGATTGACGGCATGCTGTACGGGCGCGGAGCTGCCGATATGAAAGGCTCACTGGCAGCCATGATTGTCGCTGCCGAACGTTTTACTGAACGTTATCCGGACTATCCCGGCCGCCTTGCTTTTCTGATCACCTCCGATGAAGAAGCTTCCGCCGTCAACGGTACGGTAAAAGTGGTGGAAACCCTGATGGCACGCCATGAAAAGGTGGAATATTGCCTGGTCGGTGAGCCATCAAGCCAATCACAATTGGGGGATATGATTAAAAACGGCCGCCGGGGCTCCGTTACCGCCAATCTGACTATTCACGGCACTCAGGGCCATGTGGCGTATCCGCATCTGGCCGATAACCCGGTTCACCGCGCCGCGCCGTTTATACAGGATCTGGTGGCTGAGCACTGGGACAACGGCAATCAGTTCTTCCCGCCGACCAGCATGCAGATAGCTAATATCCGTGCCGGTACCGGCAGTAACAACATCATTCCCGGTGATCTGTTTATTCAGTTCAATTTCCGCTTCAGCACCGAATCCACCGCTGAGTCACTGCAAGCCCGGATTGCGGCATTGCTGGAAAAACACCAGCTTAAACACACGATTACCTGGTCATTATCCGGTCACCCGTTCCTGACACCTGAAGGCCCGCTGACAGATGCTGTCAGTCATGCCATCGGCCAGTACTGTAATCTGACGCCGGAACTCTCCACCAGCGGCGGAACCTCTGACGGGCGCTTTATTGCACGGATGGGCACACAGGTTGTAGAACTGGGGCCAATCAACGCCACTATTCATAAAGTGAATGAATGCGTCAGTGCCGCTGATTTGCAACAACTCAGCCGTATCTATCAACGGATTATGGAGCAGATCCTGCTATGATGACGTTTGAAATGCTGACCGGGCAAACCCGTGATCATGTCATTAATTTTGCCGGTAATCATCATCTGCAATTTAATGCCACCAAAGCGTTCCTCGCCATGCAGAAAGCGGCAGCAACCGCCGGGTTTAAACTGATGCCCGCCAGTTCTTTCCGGGATTTTTCCCGTCAGCAGATTATCTGGAATGAAAAATTTACGGGTATCCGCACTGTTAATGATGCTGAAAACCGCCCGCTGGATGTTTCCGCGCTGTCAGAGGCAGAACGCTGTCAGGCTATTCTGCGCTGGTCTGCCATTCCGGGTGCCAGCCGTCATCACTGGGGAACAGAGGTCGATTATTACGATCCGTTCCGTCTGCCCGCTGATACTGCCCTTCAGCTCGAGCCTTGGGAGTATGAGGAAGGCGGCTATTTTGCCGCCCTTTCCGCCTGGCTGGCGGACAATATGGCACAGTTTGATTTTTATCTGCCGTTCACACAGCGCCAGACCGGCGGTGTGGCCTATGAACCGTGGCATATCAGCTACTGGCCGCTTTCTTATGAAGCAGAGCAGCTGTATACCCCGGAGACACTGGCGCGGGTACTGGAGACGCAGGATATTGCCGGGAAAACATGGTTACTGGCGAACCTTGATACGGTTTATCAGCGGTATGTCAAATTACCGGAAAACGATTAATCCGGGGATTTATCCTCCGGCGCCGGGGGATTCTCCGGCGTTATTTCCTCTGTTTCCGGCAGGCGCAGCATAAAAATCAGCAGCCAGACCAGGATACACAGCAGTAACAGACGGATATAAATCAGTTTCACCAGCCAGAGTGATACCGCGAACGTCAGCAGAATGACCACCACCGCCCGCCGTTTTGCTTTACGCGGCAGGCCTTTGTGTGTCTGCCAGTGACGGATATACCCGCCGAACCAGGAACGGTACAGCAGCCAGTGATGGAACCGGGGAGATGAGCGGGAAAAACACCATGCCGCCAGCAACAGAAACGGTGTTGTCGGCAATACCGGCAGCACGACACCCAGGGTTGCCAGTATGACGGCAATCCAGCCTGATAACAGCAGCAGTATACGGGTGAACGGCATGAGTTTCTGGTCTTCCGGCAATGAGAATGCAACTCAATGTTATCGTTGTGTAACACCTTATTCAACTGCCTTGTGACCACAAATGTTAATCCGGTGACAAAACGGCACTCTGTTCCGCACAGAGAGCCGTTCAGGCGACTTCCCGTATTATTACCGGTAAAAAAATCAAATGATTAATACTGCTGTCACATCAGCGGCGGTACCGACGGCCGGATCGGCACAGCAAGTACGGTCGGTCCTTTGCGTTGCAGTGCGGCTTTGCAGGCTGCGATCACGTCATCTTCTGTTGTTGCCCTGACCGCCGTACAGCCATAACCGGTGGCAAGCGCAGCAATATCCAGTCCCGGAATATCCAGCCCCGGCACACCCGGCGTGTCTTCCAGCACGGCAAATGATTTCAGAATACCGTACTGGCCGTTTTCCGGAATGACAAACAGGATCGGCAACTGATGCTGTACGGCAGTCCATAATCCCTGCACAGAGTATTGCATAGAGCCGTCACCGATAATCGCCACCACCGGCCGGTTGCGCCCGCTGTCCCGTTCGCCCAGTGCAATCCCCGCGCTGGCCGGTAGTGTCCAGCCGAGAGATCCGCTGGCAAAGGTATAGAATGAATCCGGTTTATCTACGGGCCAGGCCGCATGGAGTTCCCCGAGGTTAGAGGGGGATTCTTCGGTCAGAATGGTATCTTCCGGTACGGCGCTTCTGACTGCACGAAACAGCTGTGAAGCACTCAGCAGCCCGCCAGATGCCGGTTCCGGTGCGGCTGGATGCGGTGCCATCCCGTGCGCTTGCTTACTGATAGCGGCTGTTCGTGCCGGGCGTGCTGTCACCCGTTCCGTTAACTGTTCAACCGCCAGTACCGCGTCACTCAGCAGGCTATCCCCGACCGGTGCCCGGCCTGCTTCCTGCGGGTCATCCGTGATATGCAGCAATTGCAGTCCCGCCGGGATATAGTCACCGGCCACATACGGATAATAGCGGAAAACCGGCGCACCGATTATCAGTGCCACATCATGACCGGCAAGCTTATCCGAAAGCGGTTTCATCGCAAACGGTAACCCCCCGGCATACAACGGGTGTGACTCCGGAAACGGCGGACGTTCTGAGGCCGGAGCTGAATACACCGGGATATTCAGTTTTTCCGCCAGCCGGATGCCGGCATCCCAGCCCTCTCCCCGTGCAAGGGATGAACCGTAAATCAGTACCGGGTTTTTCGCCTCTGACACGCGCTGTGCAAACTCCTGTATTCTCACCGGATCAGCACTGATACGGTGAGAGACGGTGCGCACAACCGCACTATCCGATTCCGCCGGTTTATCCCAGTCATCCAGCGGGATCGATAAAAAGACCGGCCCTGCCGGCGGTTGCAGCGCCATAGCATACGCCCGCATAAAGGCTGCCGGAACATCTTCCGCCCTCACCGGCTGGTAACTCCATTTCACCCACGGCTCCGGCAATGTTTCCGGTTTAATATTGGTCAGCCACGGCTCCATCAGCAGCATGTCGCGGGTCTGGTTACCGGCAGTGATAATCAGCGGCGTGCGGTTCATATACGCGGTGAGAATATTACTCATCGCATTGCTCAGCCCGGCGGATGTATGCACATTCACCAGTGCCACATTACGGGTGGATTGCGCATAGCCATCAGCAGCCGCTACTGCAGAGGATTCATGCAGTGTCTGGATATAACGGAAATCCGCCGGAAAGTTCTTCAGGAACGTTTCCTCTGTCGAACCGGGATTACCAAAAACAGTCGTGATATTCAGTTGCCGGAGTAATTCAAACGTCACCTGACGGATTGTTTTTCCCATTGTCATGCTCCCGTGAAATTATTATTCCCCCGGTACTGAACATACCGGCGAATGAAAAAAGATATGCGGATGGATTTATCTTCCGATGCTATTTTTTACTTAAATAACAATAACAAATAAAGATAAAAAAGATTAAAAGAAACCGGAAAATGCAGATATTGAGACTCTATTACAGAGAAAAATAAAGATCAAACACCGGCCTTGTGACGTTGCCACAGATTAACCGGGCAGCAGAATCATTATTTCTGATATAAAGCAGAAAGATAGAGGTAAGACCAGATAACAGACTCATAAAAAGTCAGAGTAATACACCTGCCGGAGCCGATTGAGAGTAAACAAAGCAATAACATGCTGCCTGTTTATGAATCCGTTACAGTATCGTTTAACCCGGAACTGTTATTGTCTGCCCCGTGGTACCAATTGGTTATTCTTGTTTTTTTCAGCTCTCAGCGGATGCAGAGAGCTTTTTTTTTATTTTCGGTATACTATCCGGATTATTCAGACTATTTATGTGCGGAGGCCGTATGCTGAAAATATTCGCCTTTATTGCCGTTATTCTGCTGTCAGGTTGTGCGGGAGTTGGTGTCGGGGCATCCGGAGGTTCGGAAGGAACTTCTGTGGGGATAGCGACAGGTATCGGCTTTTAATCCGCGCATTAATAAATAAAAAAGGTAACAACAATGCATTGGTTAGCAGACTACTGGTGGGTCATCCTGGTGTTGTTCGTCGGCGTGATCCTGAACGCGATTAAAGATCTCAAACGCGTGGATCATACAAAATATCTGCAGAACCGCAGGGAACTTCCGCCTCACCGCGATAATAATGCGCAGTGGGATGATGAGGATGACTGGCCGGATAACAAACCTAAAAAGCCCTGATTTCCGCTGCTGTCTGCTGCGCCCATTGCGGGCGCAGTTTCTGTAATACTGTCGCTGTTTCCTGCCGCAACGCATCAAGTAACGCCTTTTTCCCGCTGATATTCCGCGCTTTCAGCAATTCCGGTTTACCGGACAGCAACTGTGACAATTCCGCTGTCTGTTCCGGGTATTCCCTTTGCAGAAGTACGAGTGCAGGCTCTGCCACAGCCAGTGGTTTGGCAGTATACGCAAACCCGGCCAGCATCCGCCATTCCTGTTCATTGAGTGATTCTGCCTGTACCGGCGGCACCGGCGAAAATCCCCATATCTGAGAATAAACGGTGCAGTCGCGGGCAAACTGATGTTCTGCGGCATCTGCCAGTGCCTGCCCGGCCGGGGTCAGCGGCAGTAACAGCATGGCGGTGTAACATCCGCTGACCGCTTCCGGATGTGTGCCGGTGCGGGCAAAACGAAAGCCGCAGGATGACCAGAATGCAGCCAGTTCCGGGGTATAGCCGAAGCTGACTGACAGATAATCCATACCACTGTTTTTTGCCGCCTCAGCCGCCCGCTGTAATAACTGACGTCCCAGCGCATTGCGCCGGTAGCCTGCATGTACCGCAATCCGGCTGATACGCCGCGAACGCAGTTGTGCCGCCTGCGGGAAGTAACTGTGTGCGGCGAGCGATTGTGCCAGCAGGTTTCCGCGCGGTCGCCGGGTGCCTGCCCAGACGGATTGTGTCAGTTCAGCAGATAATCCGCCCTCGTCTGTCAGCCAGAGCGCTGCTGTCACCTGCTGCCGGTTGCGGAATAACGCGAAATGCTGCCCCGGGGCGTCCGCCAGCCGCCGCAGATCCAGCGGGGATGTCCGGTAATGTGCTGCAGTCAGCAGGCCGTAAAACCCGGAGAGTAAATCCGGGTCATCACATAACGCCTGCTGTGTTACAGACTGATATTCACACTCACCCGCCGGTGTGATTTTTTCCGCCGGTTCAGTCAGCAGCAGCGCCTCATCCAGCCAGGCTTCCGCCGGGTCATGCTCTGCCCAGCGTACCGGCTGTGTCAGTGTCAGTGCAGTAAACTGCGGCAGTGAGTGACAAAATTTCAGCAGGAATCCGCGCCCGGTGCCTTCATAGCCCTGAACGGTGGTCAGCAGCAGTATGCGGGGAAATACAGCGGCAAACCGGGTGAGCAGCGGCAGCGGGATCATCGCGGCCTCGTCGATCACCAGCCAGCCGTAAGCGCTGGTATCTGCTGTTTCCGTCAGTATCAGTAAATTATCGGGGGAGATAAATTCCGTTTGCTGTGAATGATCGAGATAACGTTGTATGACAGTGACCGAGACTTTCGCCGGGGCACACAACAGATGACGGCCCGGCGTGTCTGCCAGAAACAACCCGGCCACCGCGGATTTTCCCCGCCCTCTTGCCGCCGTCAGGCAGAAAATACCGTTTTCCGCTCTGCGGAGTTGATCCAGTATCTGCTGCTGTGCCGGTGTCGGGGTACCGTCCGGCGGCAGCCACGCTGGTTGCGGTGGTAACAGCGGCATGTCAAACGGCCGGTTTTCATACCGGCAGAGATGAGCAGGATGGATGAGTGTCCGGGCGAAGTGGCGCATAAAGTGCGGTGCGGGGATCATCTGTCCGCCGTCATTCCAGCGCAGACTGTCGTCATCCGGCCGGGTCTGCCACTGCGATTCCGGCGGCAGCAGCAGGATCAGCCAGCTGCCGGCCTGTAGTGTGCCTGTCAGCATGGCCAGTGCTTCACTGTGAAGTCCGCGCCGGGCATCAAACACACCGTGGAGGAATTCCTGTCCCGGCAGCAGACGGGCTTTTCCCGCCGGAATGCTGTCCGGCAATTCAGCGGAAATCACCGGCCAGTCACCGGGAGCCGCTTCTCTGATCTCCCGCAGGCAGGATTCACACCAGTGGTCACTGCCGCTCAATACCCACAGACGGCGGATACCCTGAGTGCGGAGCTGTTCTGTACAGGCATGAAACAGTGCGGGCAGCATGAAAAGGCGCTACATCTTACCAATAAGCAGTGACAGTATCCCCGCCGCAATCAGCGGCCCGACCGGCACCCCCCTGAACAGCGCAACACCGATAATCGTCCCCACCAGTAACCCGGCGACCGTAGACGGCTGATTACTCATCAGGGTTACCCCGCGGCTGCCGAGCCAGGACACCAGAATACCTATCACTATCGCCAGGATAGATTTCCAGTTCAGAAAAGAGCTTAAGACATCATTCGCGCTGATCTTACCGCTGGCAATCGGTGCCATCACACCCACTGTCAGAATGAGTATCCCCAGCTTGAGGCCGTATTTTTCCACAAACGGAAAATACCCGTTAAGCGGCGTAATGCGTACCGCAAGCAGAAAGAGGAGAGCCAGGGTTACCGTCATGTTGTTACTGATAAGCCCGAGCCCGGCTAAGACCAGGAGGATAATCAGGGTCGGGTCAATATTACTCATATCAGATCCTGCGTGTCGGGGAGAATGAAAGGCGCCAATAGTATGCCGTTACACTATGATAATCAAACTCTGCCGGTTTTGCAGGGAAAACCGGCAGAACCATTTATTTCAGTGCGGAAAAGGTATCACATTGCGCGATATTGCCGCTGTCAAAACCACGTTTAAACCACTCATAACGCTGCGCGGATGTCCCGTGCGTGAAGCTGTCCGGAATAACCCGTCCCTGACTCTGTTTTTGCAGACGGTCATCACCGATAGCCTGTGCCGCATTCAGGGCATTTTCCAGATCGCCGTTTTCAAGTATCCCGGCTTTTTCCATCTCATGGCCCCAGATCCCGGCAAAACAGTCGGCCTGGAGTTCCATTTTCACTGACAGGCGGTTTGCCTCTTTCTGACTGCTGCGCTGCTGGCGCTCACGCACCTGACGGTCAATTCCCAGCAGGTGCTGCACATGGTGTCCCACTTCATGCGCCACCACATAGCCCTGTGCGAAATCCCCGCCCGCGCCTAATTTGGTGCGCATATCATCATAGAAAGAAAGGTCGATATAGACTTTCTGATCAGCCGGACAATAAAACGGCCCCATTACCGCCTGCCCCGCACCACAACCGGTCGGTGTGGCACCGCGGTACAGCACCAGTTTCGGCTCGCGGTACTGCCGGTTCATTTGTGAAAATTTTTGTCCCCAGACCGCTTCGGTTTCCGCCAGCATCACGCCGGTAAATTCCGCCTGTTTCTGCTCCTGAGCACTGTTCTGTGCCGGACGCTGCTGTGAGGTGGTCTGCCCGGTACTGATCTGGTCACCGGTCACCAGGCCGGTCAGGTCAATGCCGTAGAAACCGGCCACCACCACTATGACGACCACAACCAGTCCTGCCTTGCCGCGCGGCAACGGAATACGCGGCCCGCCGGCGGAGCCGCCCGGAATTCTGCCACCGGCACTGCGGCGGTCTTCAATATTGTCGCTCTGGCGACGCCCTTGCCAACGCATGATAATTCTCAGCTTATATCGGATAATAGTCGGATAACTACATAGTACAGAGAAAATGAAGTGAGGAAAAATGCTTCTTTCTTTCAGGGGAGTAATAAAGAGGCTTAAAGCCGGTGATACGCGGGTCTGGTTATCACCGGCAATGTATTCATTTAATCAATAATTAGTCCAGTTTCACACCCAGGCGGCGTGCCACTTCCTCATAGGCTTCAATCAGGCCGCCCAGGCTCTGACGAAAACGGTCTTTATCCATTTTATCCAGGGTTTCTTTATCCCACAGACGGCTGCCGTCCGGTGAAAACTCATCCCCGAGCACGACCTGACCTTTATACAGACCGAATTCCAGTTTGAAATCCACCAGGATAAGCCCTGCTTCATCAAACAGGCGGGATAAGACATCATTGGCAATGTAGCTCAGGCGCTTCATTTCCGCGAGGTTTTCCTGACTGACCCAGCCGAAGGTTTCACAGTAGGATTCATTGATCATCGGGTCATGTTTGGCGTCATTTTTCAGGAATAAATCGAAGATTGGCGGATTCAGCACAATCCCCTCTTCCACCCCGAGGCGTTTAACCAGTGAACCGGCAGCACGGTTGCGGATCACACACTCTACCGGCACCATGTCCAGCTTTTTCACCAGCACTTCGGTATCCGATAACAGACGTTCCATCTGCGTCGGGATGCCCGCCGCTTCCAGTTTGCTCATGATAAAGTGGTTGAACTTATTATTAACCATGCCCTTGCGATCAAACTGCTCGATGCGCTCACCATCCAGTGCTGATGTATCATTACGAAATTCCAGAATCAGCAGATCGGGATTATCCGTGGTGTAGACCGTTTTGGCTTTCCCACGATACAGTTCAGCATGTTTTTGCATCTTGCACTCTCCAGACAGGATTAATAATAGGCGTATCGCCTGACGCAGATTATTCTCCCTCAGAATGACACAATAAGCAATCGTTTGCGTAAGAAAAGATACAGACCCGGAAAGCGACCGGTGTGCGGCTCATCCCCGCACACCTTATCAACACTCAGGTGCAGTCCCAGTTATAGACCACACGTGAGAAATCCGCTTTTTTCAGATCCTCCGGACGGATAAAGAAGTTACCGATACCGCAGTCACCCCACAGAATATCCACTTCACCACTGCCGGAATCGAGCTGCAGTAACAGGACATACGACTTCAGTTCGTCGCGGTATTCACGCGGATCGGTCTGGGTAAATGCCGGATAACCGCCGATATGATGCCCTTCTCCCGGGAAATGCTCATCATACGGCTCAACCCATTCCTCATAGAAATCTTCACCCTCGAACTCATCCTCAAAATCATATAGTTCATCACGGTTGAAAATGGTGCGGCCGAATGCGGTGTCTCCGGTGCTGATATACTGTACCGACGGCGTAAAACTGATGCGGTACTGTCCGGTTACCGGCGAGAAATAGTTTTCATCTTCGCGGGCCGCCTTCACAGCACTGAAATCATGATGCAATTGCGCCGGGTCTTCCGTGAGCTCAGGGAAATAAAGAACCCGGAAATCATTCTGTTCCTGCGGATTGTCGAAATCAGCACCATACAAATCATCACCAGCGTGATAAATCTGCAGAATACCGTTACGCGGATAATCCGGCAGCGGGGGCATCTGTGCAAAGTTAATCTGGATAAGCAGACTGAGCGGAACACCTTCACTGTCCAGCGGATAGCTTTCGGTCAGCGGCAGATAGGGATTTCCGCCGACATGGCTTTCCCACAGCGACAAATCATCAGCCGGTGTCAGCGTCATCTCTGCCACCGGTTTTTCCGTGGCACGGATAGCATCGGCATAAGGTGCCAGAGCCGGAGGTAAACGGTTAAAATCAGCCATAGGGATACTTCACTCCGTTATTATTAAGCGCGTTTACACCATAATGAGGGATAAACCCCGGGCTGTCAGCAGGTCACGGGCAGATTGCGGAACCTTCTGAGAGAGCACCACGTGATCCAGTTCCTCACACGCCGCCACGCGGTAAGGTGCAATACGACCGAGTTTATCACCGGTCAGACCGGCCACGACCCGGCTGCTCTGCTTTATCAGTGCCCGTTTAAAGGCCGCCTCTTCAAACCCGGTAACCGTCAGGCCGCTGTCTGCATCCAGTGCGCATCCGCCCGGAAAGCAGAGATCGATATTCAGATAAGACAACTGCTCCAGTGCCTGTGCCCCGATACAGGTTCCGGATGCACGGTGCAGTTTTCCGCCCAGCACAATCAGCTCAAAATCCGGGTAGTCACTCAGCACGGCAGCAATGGCCGGACTGTGCGTTATCACCGTCAGGGAGAAATCCGCCGGCATATGCTGTGCCAGCAGCAGGTTCTGACTGCCGCCATCCAGAAAAACGGTCGTGTGATTACGGATCAATCCAGCACAACCGAGCGAGATTTTTTCTTTCTCTGCGTTGTTCTGCCCGATCCTCTGCTGAAAATCCGGCACATCACCAAGTACACTGACCGCACCGCCGTAAACCCGTTTACAGATTCCTTCATCTGCCAGAACCTGCAAATCACGGCGGATAGTGTGTTCTGATACGCCAAGCTGTTCCACCAGCGTACTGCACTGTACCCGGCCTTCACTCTGTAATAACGTCCGGATCAGGGCTTGCCGTTGCTCCGGAAAAGCTGCATAATCGAGCATTGCTTTCTCCTTTATATTGCATAAAGCATCATAAACGGGCAATCATTACGGGTCAATCAAAACCCTGTCACTGCTGAGGTCATTCTGTGAACACACATCATCCTGATATCGCATTTTTTCACCAGTTAGCCAACCGCGCGGCACAAGAAACGTTACCGCGATTTTTACCCGGGCATACACTGTCCGTCGATACCAAAGTTAAAGAAGGCGTCAGTTTTGATCCGGTAACGGATGCGGACAGACAAGCCGAAATCGCACTGCGGGAAATGATCACCGCTGTTTATCCGCAGCACAGTATTTTGGGCGAGGAGTTTGGCCTGAGCGGCGAAGGCGATTATCAGTGGATTCTCGACCCGGTGGACGGCACCCGCCCGTTTATGCTCGGTTTACCGGTCTGGGGAACCCTGATCGGATTAACCTGCTGCGGCAAGCCGGTGATGGGAATGATGAGCCAGCCCTATACCGGCGAGCGTTTCTGGGCGGATGGCGAACGCAGCTGGCACAGCAGTCCGCACGGAACATTTGTGATGAATACCCGCAAAAATATCACTCTCACCAATGCCATTCTGCATACCAATTCACCGGAGCCGATGCCCCGCTTCCCGGAAATCCGGCTGGCAGATCTGATGAACAACGTCTTAATGACCCGTTTCGGCGGTGAATGTTATGCGATGGCGATGGTGGCGGCCGGTAAAATTGACCTTTGTTTTGATTATGCCCTGCAGCCATATGATATTGCGGCGTTTATCCCGATCATTGAGCAGGCCGGCGGTTGTGTGACAACCCTTGACGGCGGACCAGCCATACAGGGTGGTGCCGTTCTTGCCAGTGGTTGTCCGCGTCTTCATCAGCAGGTTTTGACTATTCTGAACAAAAATGATTAATCATCATATAATGATTCGGATTATAAATGCGTATTACAAAGGTTGTTAGTAATGAGTGAAGTAACTGCTGTATCTGCTGCTGCCGTACCGGCCGGACGGGAACAGATGGCCACCCGTGCCCTCTTTTTTGTCGCCGGTTTTGCTTCGGCAGCCTGGGCGGCACTGGTGCCGTTTGCCAAACTGAACACCGGGGTAAATGACGGGGTTCTCGGATTATTACTGCTCTGTCTCGGCGGCGGCGCACTGGTGGCCATGCCGCTGACCGGCGTGCTGACCACTCGTTTCGGTTGCCGTAAAGTGATGACAGTTTCCGTTGTGTTGCTCAGTGTTACCCTGCCGCTGCTGGCGGAAATTAACCATACAGGGTTACTGGCTCTGACACTGATCGTTTTCGGTATGGGGATCGGGATCACCGATTGCGCCATGAATATTCAGGCTATTATTGTTGAAAAAGCAGCCCCAAGGCCGATGATGTCGGGCTTTCACGGGTTTTACAGTATCGGCGGCATTGCCGGTGCGGGGGCAATGAGTGGTTTTATGCTGGCCGGGATGGGTGCATTGCAGGCAGCCGCTGCCGTGATGGTGATTTGCCTTTTGCTTTTGGCTTTCAGCTATAAAGGTATGCTCAATTACGCCTGGCCGTCGGAAGGCCCGGCATTTGCGGTGCCGCGTGGAGCGGTATTACTGATAGGTATTATCTGCTTCGCCACCTTTCTGGCCGAAGGCAGCGTGCTGGACTGGAGTGCGGTTTTCCTGACCGAGTACCGTAATGTGCCGGAAAGCATGGGCGGGCTGGGCTTTGCCTGCTTTGCCGTACTGATGTCTTTCGGGCGGCTGACCGGCGATAAAATTGTGGCGGTACTCGGACGATCGCAGGTGGTGCTGTGGGGTGCACTGCTGGCCGCCGGTGGCCTGCTGCTGAGTGTGCTGAGCGATAACTGGCTGATGGCACTCACCGGTTACGGGCTGATCGGGCTGGGGTGCGCCAACGTGGTGCCGGTGATGTTTTCCGCTATCGGCCGCCAGACCAGTATGCCTCAGGCTGTTGCAGTTCCGGCGGTAACCACTCTGGGTTATCTCGGTATTCTGGCGGGACCGGCATCTGTCGGACTGATCGCTTACCGCTTCACCCTGCCCGCTGCGCTGCTGGCTGTGGTTGCGCTGTTATTACTTGTCGCATTACTGTCCCGGAAAGTCCGGATGTAACGGATGCAGCAGATGTAAAAACACCGGTCATCAGACCGGTGTTGCTTCATTTTCTTCTTTCAGAATCGCTTTCAGGCGCGGATAACGGCGTGCCAGCCGCCAGCGCAAGCGCAAATCTTTGGCGTTATCCCAAATCAGTGACCAGATCCCGCGATCAAACAGTTCACGAACAACGCTCTGTTTCACATCCGGCGATTCTATTTCACTAATGGTATGCAAAATTCCCAGACCTTCTTTGGAAATCTGCCAGTGACAGGCAGGAATTTGCTTTGCCACATCCGCATGACGCTGATTGATATCATTCAGCATTTCCAGAATCTTCATGTAATTATGGATTGTCCGCACACGTATTCTATCATCCGGCGGTGTATGCGACACAGAGGCGGAATGAATCAGATAATCGTAGTAACGCTCATCAATATATTCCACCCGCTCTGCCGTCATCAGCAGTTCGGTTGTCCAGGGAATGTCCTGATGATGCAGACCAGGCTCAAAGTAGTAGCCCTGTTCACGCAGAAAATCAGTGCGATACAGATTCAGCCAGGTCACATGCAGAAATTTGCGGGAGTTAAGTGCCCGTTTCAGCCAGTCCGGCCCGGAAATAACCCCGGTGGAACGCAAACGATCAGGCGGGAAAATCGGCCGCGGTTCGCGCCCGTCTTCATACACATAGGTGCCGTTACAGGTTGCCACATCCAGCTGACCGGCAAGGGCAATCTCCAGCAAACGACCATACATCTGAGGATGAATCACATCGTCAATATCCGGAAACGTGATGTACTTTCCTTTTGCCGCAGCGAAACCGGTATTTCGTGCCACAGAAACACCCTGATTTTGCTGTTCCAGAATGATGACTGACGGGAATTTATCCTGCCATTCACGCAGCACCGCATCCGTATTATCTTTTGAGCCGTCATTGACGAGAATCAGCTCCCAGCCGGGAAGTGTTTGTTTCAGCAGGCAGTCAAAAAACTGAGGAAGAAATTTTTCCCCGTTATAGACCGCAACAACAATGCTCAGTAAAGGTTGTGAAGAGTCCGAAGGTAAATCCATGTCAGCCCTGTCAATTCCGGATAGCCAGGTATTCTGCGGACAATGCGGCTGAATACCGGGATAAAATACATATATTTTTTAAATATAACCGGTGAGTCAGATATAAACGTGGCTAATAATGCGATATTGCAGTCAGATAAATAAGAAATTATCTTAAAAATTATTGGGTTGTGTATCAATTTATTACAAGATAATAACGGCATAAAAAAATACCGGCCATTTATAATGACCGGTATTAATAATAATATTTACGCTATTCAGATAGCGAAATTATATTATTTTACAGATGATTTACTGAAGGCCGCTTCCAGTGCTTTCACCATTTCATCATTTTCTTTCTGTGTCAGTGGTTTCCCTTTGGAACTGATAAACTGCAGGCTGCTGCGGTTATCCAGGTCACCAACCTGTAAGGTATAATCACCTTCAGCTACTGACGGATCGTCGATACCCAGGCTGCTCCATTCTGCTGAGCTCAGGCCTTTGTATGTCACTTCAATATTACCGGTGGAACGGGTACGATCACCCACTTTCATGCCGACACTTTCCAGCACAACCGGCAGACGGGACCAGACCACATCAAACGGAGCGCGGACAATAATCTGCGGCAGACCGGTTTTATCGCTGCCGCTCTGAACGTCCGGAGCAGCATACTGTGACGCGTTGGTGTCCTGACGTGCGGCATTGCGCATACGGTCAAGGCCGTCAACCAGCTCGTTGAGCGTCAGGTTGTTATAACGGGTAATTTCCGTTTTATCTGTTACCGGGTTTTCACCCTGCTTCAGACCTTCACTGGTCACAACAACCGCCACCTGTGAACCGGCCGGTTCAATTTTGATACGCTGACGGGACTGTAACGGCAGATCTTCATCCGCACGCTGCCACACAATCCAGTCCGTGACAATCACGCCACCGGCTTCATCGCGCTGGCTGACAGGCACTGAGCGGTCAGCCAGAACGCGGTTGATCTGCGCCCACAGTGTTCTGTTTTCCGCTGAATTCTCCAGCAGAAGACGGCTTGCGTCCCCTGCTGTTTCCGTACGGGAACCTGCTAACAGGCTGACAGTCTGTACCGGCGGACGGATGTCCAGCGCCAGACCGGTCGCACCATCCTGCTTAACCTGAGGAAGATCATACTGACCGCTCTGCAGCGGCAGGATCATCCCCTGAGGAACATTCAGCGCCTGTAACTGCGGCGCATCCAGGTACGAAGTATCGCCGCTGACCTGGCGCTTGTAGTGCTGATCGCCGGAGCAGGCTGCCAGTAATAAGACCACGGAAAGACCAGCGAGCTTCGTAACCTTTGATTTTTGCAGTAGTGTTGCCATTCAGATTCCCTAAAATATTATCGTATGCCCGCCGTCTTCATGGCGCGGCCGACCGTATTCTGCCCCGCTTCCGTGAGCGGTAACAGCGGCAGACGCAGTGTCTGCTCCGCGATCAGACCCAGCTGATGACAGGCCCATTTTACCGGTGACGGGCTTGGCTCACAGAATAATGTGTGATGCAGGTCCATCAGTTGATTGTTAATCACACGTGCACGATCAAAATCCCCGCGCAGGGCAAGATCAAACATCTGTGCCATTTCTGCCGCAGCCACGTTGGCTGTCACAGAAATCACACCTTTACCGCCCAGGAGGGTAAAATCCAGTGCTGACGCGTCATCACCGCTGAGCAGAATGAAGTTTTCATCATTCACCAGGGTTTTGATTTCATTCACACGACTTAAGTTCCCGGTCGCTTCTTTAATTGCCGCAATATTGTCCAGTTTTGCCAGACGGGCAACTGTGGCAGGTAACATATCACAGCCGGTGCGCGTTGGCACATTATACAGAATTTGCGGTAATGCGGTATTCTCTGAAATCACTTTAAAGTGCTGATACAGACCTTCCTGTGACGGACGGTTGTAATACGGGGTAACAGTCAGGCATGCCGCCACACCACTGTTCTCAAATTGTTCAGTAAACCAGACTGCCTCATTGGTTGCGTTCGCACCGGTACCGGCAATAACCGGGATACGGCCTTCCGCGAACTCCAGCGTCGCCAGCACCACATCCACATGCTCCTGATGTGACAGTGTGGCGGATTCCCCGGTGGTTCCGACAGCCACAATGGCGGACGTACCTGCCGCGACATGGTAATCCACTAATTTCCGGAGCCCTGCCTTATCAACACGACCCTGTGTATCCAGTGGTGTAACCATCGCAACAATACTGCCTTTTAAAACGTCATTTATGTGTGACATGTACGAAACCCTCATAATCGGATAAATATAGGACAACATTTTAATGGTACTTGTTCAGGGCTCAGAAAAAAACACCCTAACTGTACGTTTTTAATGAATTTTGTTAATACCCGGCGGCACACCTTAAAAAGAAGTAATAATGTCCGCTTTTTTCGCCGGTTAAACGGCGGAACACATGATAGCGTGTCTGTATCCGGCAGGTTTGATATGCCGCAATCATTTTATTATTACCGCAGAGTACACAACAGGTTATTGCTATCAGCCTTATCTTTCTTTATGTTTAACACATTCACGGTGTCATGAAGAGGAATGAGGGTTTGCCGCAACGCGATCAGCAATATCTGGTTATCACTGCACTGGGACGGGATCGCGCAGGGATTGTCAATGCGATTACCCGTCACGCCGGAGAGTGTGACTGTAATATCGAAGACAGCCGTCTGGCCATTTTCGGTGAGGAGTTCACGTTTATAATGATGTTGTCTGGCAGCTGGAATGCCATCGCCATGCTGGAGGCCACCCTGCCGGTACTGGCGGCAGAGCTTGACCTGCTGACCGTCATGAAGCGGACACAGCGCGGGCATCAGCCTGCGGCCACCACCGGCGTCAGCGCACAGGTCACCGTGCCCGATGCAGCAGGATTGGTGGAACGCTTTACCAATTTGTTTATGAGACTGGATTACACCCTGGCCGAGCTGGTGTCCAAAACCCGGCCGGAGGAGGAGACAGACGCAGTACTGCTGGAAATTCAGATTACCGCACATCACCCGACAGGGGAGAACAACGCGGTACTGCAACAGCAGTTTTCACGTCTTTGTGCTGAACTACAGGCCGAAGGCACTATTACCCTGATGAATCATTAATTTTTTGTGTTGATTATTACGTTTACGGAGAGTGTGTAATGAGCCCATTGAACGCCGGAGATAAGGCGCCCCTGTTCAGCCTTCCCGACCAGGATGGTGAATCAATCAGCCTGGCCGATTATGCCGGTCAGCGTGTGCTGGTGTATTTTTATCCCAAGGCCATGACGCCGGGCTGTACTGTCCAGGCATGCGGTCTGCGCGACAATATGGATGAGCTGAAACAGTTCAATGTTGAAGTGCTGGGGATCAGTACAGACAAACCCGAAAAATTGTCCCGTTTCGCGGAAAAAGAGTTACTCAATTTTACACTGCTGTCAGATGAAGACCACACCGTTGCCGAAGCATTCGGTGTCTGGGGTGAAAAACAGTTTATGGGGAAAACCTATGACGGTATTCACCGCATCAGCTTCTTAATCGGCACTGACGGTAAAATCGAGCATGTTTTTGATAAATTCAAAACCAGTGACCACGACCAGGTCGTGCTTGAGTATCTGAAAGCACACAGCTAATCCCCCGCCGGTTTACTGTTTTTTCTGAGAAACACCATTTTACCGTGGTGTTTTTTTATTTTTCAACCATACAGGATGATATGCACGGATAGCGCCGATTCCTGATATTCCCGGCCCGTCACACTGTGCTAGTTTCTTTCCGGACGACATGATGTCACTACTCTGCAAAGGATTCTGAATGAAAATAACACGACTCACTGCTGCCATACTGACACTCACCCCTGTGGTTGCTTTTGCCGCCCCGGTGACGGAATTTGAATACAAAAAGAAAGGCTTTAAAATTACCGTTGATGAGCGTTCAGAAGGCGTGAACATCCGAATTCCGAAAGACACAAAAAAACCGACACTCTCCATTACCGCACCGGATGCCAATGGTATTTCCCATAATTATTTTACGGAATTCAATGTGGGCCGGCGTGGTCTGAATATTGATAATAAGAATGCCGCACAGACAATTATTAATGAAGTAACCGGTCCGGATATTACCCGGCTGCGCGGCAATATTAACGTACTGGCGAATAAAGCCACCTTGATCATTGCTAACCCGAACGGCATTAACTGTAATCAGTGCGATGTCACGAACGCTGATCATTTTGTTAAGGCTGCCGGTAAGATTATCTATGAAAATGATAAAATAGCGGGATACAGTAATATAACTGGTGGTATTGCGTATTTTAATACCACGGTAAAAAACCGATCGCTTGTTATGAATGATTTGGCTAAAAATATCAAAATAATAAATTCTGATCTGGCACCTGACGCATTAGTGCTCATGAATGGTTTCAGTGAGTACAGGTATGCTTATAAGCCGGTAAACCGTATTCAGGATAACAACTACAAACCGGAAATTAAAGATACCAGTCTGATAGCAGCATTTCATAACCGGTATGTGAAAGAAAAAAAGTGGCAGCCGGCCGGGGAAATAACCATTGACTACGACTCTGTTCTGACACCTGCAAAACTGTATATATCGGCCGAAGACAGTTTTATTAATAAAGAGGGTGAAATTAACGCAGGATCTGCACATATTAACCTTCTGCACAGTCAGTTCAATATGCGGTACTACACGCCACTCCGTGCCAAATATCTGACTGTTAACATGAGAAACAGTATATTTGAGAATACTAAAGTAGTCGCAGCCGGGCATGTTAATATTAATTTATACGGTTCAAACCAGTTTACTAACTCCGGTTCCCTTTCTGCAAAGAACCTGAATGTAACATCATATAATCCCGTGGTGTTTAAATATTTCAATAATGAAAAAAGTGTTCTTGCCACGATGAAAGGACTTAATAAAAATCACCTGAAAAATACAGGGAAAATTACTGCCGATAACATTGTCATACACACACCGGGCGACGGGTTTTACTTTGTCAATACAGGAAAATCTTCGTCATTAATCACAAAAACTTTCGATTATGATGCGATGCATGCCAATTTCAGTAATTCCGGTTCAATGGCGATCCGTCAACATTTCAAAATGACCGGTGAGGTGGGTTTAATGGCAAGCTCTCCTGAAAATGATTTGACCGGTGATCCAAAATACCAGTTTCGTGTCAATCATGACGAGGCAGCAGGCAACGTCAATGGCTATGAGTTAAATCCGCTGTAACACAAAAAACCCCGGTAACCGGTTGTCCGGTTATCGGGGTCACTTCACTTCAGATGTCTTTCTTAATTGACTGTTTTATCCTGACAATATTACTTCTGTTCCGGAGGTGTGCTATCCAAAACGGGTTCCTGCACTATTTTTTCCTCCGGCCAGACATTGATCACTGCTTTAATCAGCGTCGCCAGCGGAATTGCAAAAAAGACGCCCCAGAATCCCCACAATCCGCCGAAAATAATAATGGAAAGAATAATCACCAGCGGATGAAGATTCACAGCCTCGGAAAACAAAACCGGCACCAGAATATTACTGTCCAGCCCTTGTACCACCAGATAGGCGATAAACATCGTCCAGAAATCAGAATCCAGTCCCCACTGGAACAACCCGACCAGAATCACCGGCACTGTCACAATCACTGCCCCCACATACGGGATAAGGACTGACAATCCCACCAGCACCCCCAGCAGCAGCGCATAGTTCAGGCCGACCACCGCGAAGACAAGATAAGTACAAACACCGACAATAATCATCTCCGTCACTTTGCCGCGGATATAATTGGAAATCTGCTGATTCATTTCCACCCACACTTTCCCGGCCAGTGAACGGTTACGCGGCAGAATGCGCTGAAAACCGCGCAGCAGCTGTTCTTTATCTTTCAGTAAAAAGAACACCATCAGCGGAACCAGAATCAGATAAATCGTGAGCGTCAGTAATCCCACCAGCGATGCCAGTGACATTTTCACCACCGAATCACCGACTGAAAGCAGCTTACTGCGGACATTATCGAGGAGCATATCCATCAGCCCGACATCCATCAGCGCCGGGAAACGGTTCGGCAGTTCACGGGCAAATTCATTGAAACGGCTGAACATCGTCGGCATATCCAGCAGCAGGTTACGTCCCTGCCCCCAGACCGTTGGTGCAAGGATAAAGATCACCAGCACACTGACCCCGATAAACAGTGTCAGGATCAGCATAATCGCCGGTTTGCGTGAGCAGCCGCGTTTTTCCATCTGATGAATCGGCCACTCCAGCAGGTATGCCAGTACAATCGCCACCAGCAGCGGCGCTAAGATACCGCTGAAAAAATAAATAATTCCGAAACCCGCCAGTAAAATAACGGTCAAAGCAACTGCCTGCGGATCGGCAAAACGCCGTCGGTACCACTGAATGATTAAATCTAACATGACTCTGCTCCCGGGGTTAGCGGCAAAAATATGACAAATCCTGCCCACCGGGCAGACTGAGTGAGGATTTTACTTGAGTGTTTGCTATGATACACGAATTATTACCAGTGATAATCAACGGGGAAAGCGTCATCCTATGAATACGTTTCTGAAAAAACCGTTAGCCGTCTTACTGAGTCTTGCTCTGACCTTCCCGGTTCTGCCTGCCGCACAGGCGGCCGTTGAAGATGCGTTACCGGAAATCGGCACCACTGCCGGCGGTACGCTCAGTATCGGACAGGAAAATCTGATGGGGGATTTTTATCTGCGGATGATCCGCAGCAGTTCCCCGATGGTTTATGATCCTGTTTTACTGCAATATATCAATAAACTCGGCCAGCGTTTAGTCTCAAACGCGGATTCGGTCAAAACCCCGTTTAACTTTTTCCTGATTGCCAACCCGAATATTAACGCCTTTGCGTTTTTCGGCGGCAATGTGGTGCTGCACACGTCACTGTTCCGCTACAGCCTGACAGAGAGTGAGCTGGCCTCCGTGATGGCGCACGAAATCGCCCACGTCACCCAGCGCCATCTGGCAAGGATGATGGAAGATCAGCAGAACAAAGCGCCGCTGGCCTGGGCGGCCACACTGGGCTCTATCCTGCTGCTGATGACCGGCACCCCGGTCGGTGCCGCTGCCATGACTTCCACCATGGCCGGTATCCAGCAGAATATGATCAGCTTTACACAGTCCAACGAGCAGGAAGCGGACCGCATCGGCATGGGTACACTGAGCCGTGCCGGGTTTGATCCGCAGGGCATGCCGGACTTTATGACCATCATGGTGGATATGTCGCGCTACAGCTCCAAACCACCGGAAATGCTGCTGACGCACCCCCTGCCGGACAGTCGTCTGGCCGATGCACGTAACCGCGCCAGTCAGATGCCGCGTAAAAACCCGCCGCAATCTTTCGATTTCCTGCTGGCGCGCGCCCGTGCGATGGCAATGTACGGCGGCCAGCC